>OHCC01000004.1_pt1 | contig 242420 bp, 205 predicted proteins | sample 1577521 | NCBI WGS metagenome assembly OHCC01 (sample SAMEA3879533, study PRJEB24766) | human gut metagenome | biome: human-associated habitat; feature: feces | place: USA | collected 1985/1987
TTGAATAAAAACGTAAAGGGCTGAGGGAGAGGAAGGTTCTGATAATTGATTATGGGAAAGGAAAAGGCCGGGGAAGAAAAGGGACACATTATTATATTATATAGGGGAAATTTATCGGGGAGAGGGAAAAGGAGATTGGATGCGAAAGGGAGGGGGATTTGCCGAGAAAGGGAGGGGAAAGGGACATTTCGGGGAGGAAAAGGGATGTTTCGAGGAAGAAAATCGCGGAAGGAATTGGGATTTGGAGGGAGATAAACTGAAAAACAGGTGGGGAATTGACGGGAGTTGGACGGGAAATCAAACGAGGGCTGAACGGGAATTGAATGAAAATTGAGCAGGGATCAGACAGGAATCAAATGCAAATCAAACGCAAATCAAACAAGAATGGAACGGAACCCTGCGTTAACATTGTTAATGCGGTGGGAAAGACTTTGATTTTAGGGATGGAAAGAACAAAGCTTTTGCTTCCAAAAGACTTGTTCTTTGAAAACAAAAGACTTGATTTAACAGTGTGTTAAATCAAGTAATATGAAGAGAAGAAACAAGAGGAGAAAAAGGGTTGAAGATGAAGACGATAGAGAAACGAGGGAGTATCTGCCAAAAAAAGGATAAGTGCCGGACCGAAAGGAATAGTTGCGATTAAAGCAAGTATAGGGGCAATCCGAAAGAACGCATTTGAGGTCCGGGAAGCCAAGTTGCACAATATTTTCATCAGCAAAGTTCGGGGCGGAAACGGAAGAAGGCTACCTTTCAAGCCAAAGACATGTTGGTTTGAAACCAAGAGGGCGTTGATTTAAAAGGTAAAGGGCCTTGGTTTGAAACTAAAAGGAAACAGCCGGAGCACAGTACCCCACCCGCTCCCGAAACCGGCTCCTAAAGCAAATGTCTTCCTGTTAAAATCACCCTTTCAGAAAACAAAATCTCCTACCCCATGTTACATAACCAACTTAATTTTTATAACCTAAACCAAAAGAATTATGGCTAAAGAAAGTGTAAAAATCCTGCAAGGAAAGCTCGATGTAAAAAGTTTGATTGATCAGCTGAATGCTGCATTATCTGAAGAATGGTTGGCATACTATCAATATTGGGTAGGTGCATTGGTAGTGGAAGGTGCTATGCGCGCTGATGTACAAGGGGAATTCGAAGAACATGCTGAAGAGGAGCGTCATCACGCACAATTGATTGCTGACCGAATCATAGAATTGGAAGGAGTTCCGGTACTCGATCCGAAAAAATGGTTTGAACTGGCTCGTTGTAAATACGATTCTCCAACAGCATTTGATTCTGTCAGCCTGTTAAATCAGAACGTCTCTTCCGAACGTTGCGCTATTCTCCGTTATCAGGAGATTGCTAACTTTACAAACGGTAAAGACTATACTACATGCGACATCGCAAAGCATATTTTAGCTGAAGAAGAAGAGCATGAACAAGACCTACAGGATTATCTGACTGACATTGCCAGAATGAAAGAATCGTTTCTTAAGAAATAAATATTAGTTTCTTCAGAAATAGAAAGAGGAAATACCCCACCTGAGGCTGTTTCCTCTTTTTATTGTTTATCTCCATACAATAACTTCTCCTTTACTCCCCGGTTATACTCAAATATTCACATTTTATATGTCGCAACCGTGACAAAACAAAAAACTATGCGACTTATGGGATGAATTTCAACTCAATTATTTATCTTTGTTAGCTTTAAAAGAGCTGGCATAAAAACAATATGTACAATGAAAGATTTCTTTAAATTTACGCTTGCTACAGTGACCGGCATCGTGTTATCGGGCATTGTTTTATTCATTATCGGAGTCGTAACGCTTGTCGGAATCATTTCGTCATCGGATACAGAAACTGTGGTAAAGAAGAATTCTGTGATGATGCTCGACTTGAAAGGTACACTGGTTGAGCGCACTCAGGAGAGTTTAGAAGGTTTACTGGGTAAATTTACCGGTGAAACAGCCGATACATACGGACTGGACGATATACTGGCTTCAATCAAGAAAGCTAAAGAAGATGATAACATAAAGGGCATTTATATACAAGCCTCATGGCTGGATGCTTCGTACGCTTCGCTACAGGCGATACGTAAAGCATTGGATGACTTTAAGGAGAGTGGCAAATTTGTCGTAGCATATAGCGACAATTATACGCAAGGACTTTATTATCTTTCGAGTGTTGCCGACAAGGTGATGCTCAACCCCAAAGGCATGATCGAATGGCGCGGACTCGCTTCAGCACCTATTTTCTATAAAGATCTATTACAGAAACTGGGAATTGAGATGCAGGTATTCAAGGTAGGTACTTACAAGTCGGCAGTGGAGCCTTTCACCGCCACAGAGATGTCTCCAGCCAACCGAGAGCAGGTTACAGCTTTCATCGGTTCTATCTGGAATCAAATATTGGATGGTGTTTCCGCTTCACGTAAAATAGGAAAAGATTCACTGAATATGTATGCTGACCGCATGCTGATGTTCTATCCGTCAGACGAAAGCGTAAAATGCGGACTGGCCGACACGCTGATTTATCAAAATGACGTACGCGACTATTTGAAAACACTTGTAAAAATCGACGAGGACGATCGCCTGCCCATCTTAGGACTCGAAGAGATGGTTAACATTAAAAAGAATGTTCCTAAAGACAAGAGCGGGAATATTCTGGCTGTTTATTATGCTTCCGGTGAGATAACCGATTATGCCGGATCAGCAGCGTCTGATGAAGGTATTATAGGTAGCAAAATGATTCGTGACCTGCGTAAACTGAAAGAAGATGACGATGTAAAAGCTGTTGTATTACGCGTAAACTCTCCGGGAGGAAGTGCTTTTGCGTCCGAACAGATCTGGCATGCCGTAAAAGAGCTGAAGGCTAAGAAACCGGTCATCGTCTCGATGGGCGACTATGCCGCATCCGGTGGATATTATATCTCTTGTGCTGCCGACAGTATCATAGCCGAGCCAACCACTCTGACGGGTTCTATTGGAATCTTCGGCATGATTCCGAACGTTAAAGGATTAACCGAAAAAATCGGATTGACATATGACGTAGTAAAAACCAATCAATTCTCAGACTTCGGCAATCTGATGCGCCCGGTAAACAGCGATGAAAGAGCTTTGCTACAGATGATGATCGGCCAAGGATATGATTTATTTGTAAGTCGTTGTGCCGAAGGACGCCATATGTCTAAAGATAAAATTGAGAAAATAGCTGAAGGACGTGTATGGACCGGAGAGATGGCTAAAAAAATCGGATTGGTAGACAAATTGGGTGGAATAGGTAAGGCACTGGAAATAGCTGCACAAAAAGCCGATTTAAAAGGATACACCATTATATCCTATCCTGCCAAAAAGGATATTCTGTCTACATTGTTTGATGTACAACCCGGTAATTATGTAGAATCCCAAGTGCTGAAAAGTCAACTGGGAGACTATTATAAAGATTTCAGCCTGCTGAAAAATATAAAAGAACGCGCCATGATTCAAGCACGCGTTCCGTTTGAACTGAATGTGAAATAGCAAACTGCATGGAAGAAAACTCTATCAAGATACATAAATGGCTATATCCGGCTTCATGGTTATATGGAGCAGGAGTAGCATTACGAAATAAACTCTTTGACTGGGGAAAACTTCAGTCAAAGAGTTTTAATGTTCCTATTATTTGTATCGGGAACATCGCAGTGGGCGGTACGGGTAAAACGCCGCACACAGAGTATCTGATAAAGTTGCTTCATGATGAATTCCAAGTGGCTGTATTAAGCCGGGGATACAAGCGCCATACCAAAGGATTCGTACTATCAACAGCAGAAAGTGACGCCCGCAGTATTGGCGACGAGCCTTATCAAATACAATCGAAATTCTCCGATATCCGGGTAGCAGTTGACGAAGACCGCTGCCATGGCATCGAAAGGTTACTCACACTTAAAGAGCCTCCGGTCGAAGTTATCTTGTTGGACGATGCGTTTCAACATCGATACGTGAAAGCAGGACTAAATATTCTTCTGACAGATTATCACCGTCTGTTCTGCGATGACACCTTGATGCCTGCGGGACGCTTGCGGGAGTCTGCACAAGGCAAAAATCGGGCACAAATAGTCATCGTAACCAAATGTCCGCCGGATATCAAACCTATTGATTACAATATTATTACGAAAAGGTTGAATCTGTTCCCCTACCAGCAGTTATATTTCTCGTCTTTCCGATACGGAAACCTGCGGGCAGTCTTTCCCGATTGTGCCACTGTACAAGAGAGAAAATTATCCTCTTTACAGACAGAGGAACAGATACTGCTAATTACCGGCATTGCATCTCCCGATACGATCATCCGTGAATTGGAAATACATACACGGAACATCGACTTACTCGCTTTTAGTGATCATCATAATTTCAGCCAGCGAGACTTGGCGCAAATAAAAGAGAGATTCGGTAAATTAAGAAAAGGGCAACGCCTGATTGTCACAACCGAAAAAGACGCGACACGCCTGATATGTCATCAGGAGCTGGATGAAGGGCTGAAACCATTTATTTATGCCCTACCCATTGAAGTAGAAATATTACAAAATCAACAAGATAATTTTAACCAACACATTATTGGCTATGTTAGAGAAAATACAAGAAACGGCAGCCTTCTTGAAAGGAAAGATGCACACAAGTCCTGAAACAGCAATCATTCTGGGAACCGGACTTGGCAGTCTGGCAAACGAAATTACCGAAAAGTATGAAATAAAGTACGAAGATATCCCCAACTTTCCTGTGTCTACCGTAGAAGGGCACAGCGGTAAGCTTATTTTCGGTAAATTGGGTAATAAAGAGATTATGGCAATGCAGGGACGCTTCCATTACTACGAAGGTTACTCTATGAAAGAAGTGACTTTCCCGGTACGCGTGATGCGTGAACTGGGTATCAAAACATTATTTGTGTCCAATGCCAGTGGTGGCACCAATCCTGAATTCGAAATCGGTGATTTGATGATTATCACTGATCATATCAACTATTTCCCCGAACATCCGTTACGTGGTAAAAACATCCCGTACGGCCCCCGTTTCCCGGATATGAGCGAGGCATACGATAAGGAACTGATCCGCAAGGCAGATGTCATTGCAGCAGAAAAAGGCATTAAAGTACAGCACGGAATATACATCGGCACACAGGGACCCACATTCGAAACACCTGCAGAATACAAACTGTTCCATATCTTAGGAGCTGATGCGGTAGGAATGTCTACTGTCCCCGAAGTGATTGTAGCCAACCACTGCGGCATCAAAGTTTTCGGCATTTCCGTCGTAACAGATCTTGGGGTAGAAGGAAAGATTGTAGAAGTATCACACGAAGAAGTTCAGAAAGCAGCCGATGCTGCCCAACCGAAGATGACCACCATCATGCGCGAACTGATAAACCGTGCATAGATACTTCCTTATCATAAAATAAGATATATGAGAACAGAGATAGCAACCTTAGGTGAATTCGGACTGATCAAGCATCTCACCGAAGGAATTAAATTAGAAAATGAATCAAGCAAATATGGAGTAGGCGACGATGCAGCCGTCCTCTCCTATCCTGCCGACAAGCAAGTGTTGGTGACTACCGACCTCTTGATGGAAGGTGTACATTTCGACCTAACCTACACGCCGTTAAAGCATTTGGGATACAAATCTGCTGTGGTTAACTTCTCCGACATCTATGCGATGAATGGAACGCCCAAACAGATTACAGCTTCACTTGCTCTCTCCAAACGCTTCAGTGTGGAAGATATGGATGAATTTTACTCCGGACTCCGTCTGGCATGCCAACAATATAAAGTCGATATTGTAGGTGGTGACACCACCTCTTCTTTGACAGGGTTTGCCATCAGTATCACTTGTATTGGTGAAGCCGACAAAGATAAAGTAGTTTACCGTAATGGCGCCAAAGATACCGACTTGATCTGTGTCAGTGGCGACTTAGGTGCCGCCTATATGGGGCTGCAACTGTTAGAACGCGAAAAAGCAGTCTTTAAAGGCGAACAGGATGCTCAGCCGGATTTCTCCGGAAAAGAGTATTTGTTAGAACGACAGCTCAAACCGGAAGCCCGCAAAGACATTATTGAGAAACTGTCCGCCGCAAACATCGTTCCGACTTCTATGATGGATATCTCTGACGGACTTTCTTCGGAGCTATTGCATATATGTACTCAAAGTAAAGCAGGTTGCCGTGTCTACGAAGAGCATATCCCTATCGATTATCAAACTGCAGTTATGGCAGAAGAGTTCAATATGAACCTCACCACCTGTGCCATGAACGGTGGTGAAGATTATGAACTTCTTTTCACTGTTCCCATTGCCGATCACGAAAAAGTATCGGAAATGGAAGGTGTCCGCCTGATCGGACATATTACAAAGCCCGAATTAGGCTGCGCACTGATCACACGCGATGGTCAGGAATTCGAGTTAAAAGCTCAGGGATGGAATCCACTACAGGAAAATAAATAAAAAATTCCGAAAGAAAAACACTGATAATAAGCAGAATAGCTTTTTATCAGTGTTTTTTATTACCCTAAGGTTTGCAAAATCAAAAACTTTCACTACCTTTGCAACCGCAAACAAGAAAGGTGCCATAGCTCAGTTGGTAGAGCAAAGGACTGAAAATCCTTGTGTCCCCGGTTCGATTCCTGGTGGCACCACTTTGAAGAAAAGCAAAAAGCAGTAAAATCCTGATTTCCAAACGAAATCGGGATTTTTTGTTTTCCAATGGAACGCAAAAAACGGCAGAATATTACCGTTTCCGGTGTTCCAATCGGTGGAGCAAGAAAGGTGGAGCGGCAAACTCCTCCGAATGAGTTTCCTTCTCATTGATTTGCAATATTTTGCGTGTCAAGAAAGCGTGTATGGTTTCCTACTTTTGTCCAACGAAAAAACTGTAGGAACATGAAACGAAACTCATTCAATGTGCTTTTCTTCATCAAGAAAGCCAAACTGCTGAAAAACGGAGAAGCCTCCGTGTGTATGCGCATCACGGTGAACGGTGCGCGAGTGGAAAACAACATCCGCATGAGCATTGAGTCTGCCTTATGGAATCAGGCGAAGGAGTGTGCCAAAGGCAAGAGCCGCAAGGCTTGTGAACTCAACCTCTACATCGAGCAAGCCAAAATCAAGTTGCGCAAGCTGTTCGATGAACTGGAGGAGCGAAACCATCCTGTCACAGCCCGAATCTTGCAAGAGAAATTTTTCGGAACTAACGAAGAAGTGAAGGAACTCCGCACGCTCATCCAAACCATACAGGAGCATAACGACCAATGTCGTGAACTTGTAGGCAAGGACTATGCTCTGATTACCGTCCGCCGTTATGAAAGCTGCAAACGCTATTTGGCGGAACTTATCAAACTGAAATGCGACAAGGAAGATTTGCCATTGCCGGAAGTCAATGGCGAGCTGATTCGTGCCTTTGAATTTTATCTCAAGACGGAAAAGGAGTGCCAACAAAATACGGTCATCCGCTATATGAAGTGCCTGAAAAAGATAACCAACCTCGCACTCGCCAACGAATGGATAACGAAAGACCCGTTTATCGGTATCAAGTTTCACGAGAAGGAAGTAATCCGTGAGTTTCTAACCTTGGATGAACTGCATCGTATCTACAACAAGGAGTTTTCACTTGACAGGATTGCGGTTGTACGAGATGTTTTCATCTTTGCTGCGTTCACCGGATTGGCGTTCATAGATGTACAGCAACTATCCGCTGAACATATCGTTCAAGACAACAACGGCAATTATTGGATTCGCAAGCCTCGCCAAAAGACAAAGAATATGTGCAACATTCCCCTGCTTGACATTCCGATGCAGATTTTGGAGAAATACAAAAGCCACCCGACTTGCCAAAAGAAAAATGTATTGCTTCCTGTCCCCTGTAATCAGAAGATGAACAGTTACCTAAAAGAGATTGCCGATTTGTGTGGTATCTCAAAGTGCTTGACCACGCACACCGCCCGCCATTCGTATGCGACCTCCGTGTGCCTCGCCAATGGCGTAAGCATTGAGAATGTGGCGAAGATGCTCGGTCATTCCAATATCAAAATGACGCAACACTATGCCCGTGTGTTGGATTCTTCCATCCTCAAAGATATGATGAATGTGAAAAGTGTCCTATCAAAAAGTCTTTGATTATGAACAGAGGAATAATAACAATCAATGAAACAGGTATAGTCACTATGCCGAAAGCACCTGTATGGATGACAAAGTTTGAGATAGCCGACCTGTTCGGGGTATTCTCCTGCGACATCCGCAAGGCGATACGGGTAATCTATAAGAACAAGGAACTGAATGAAGCCGATACAATGCGATATATCAGGCACCCCGATGGTATCAGTTATGATGTTTACAATTTTGAAATGGTTATAGCCGTAGCATTCAGGATATGCAGTAGAGAAAGTATCCTGTTCAGACGGTTCGTAATAAATGAAATCTGCGCCACCAAGAAAGAAAGCCCGGTCACATTGTTTGTTTCCTATGGAAAGGGAAACAATCTATGGTATAGCTGAGGTTCATCCCGTCAGCCACCTGTTCCCTATGCTCGGATGCAAAGGTAGCGTGTGGCCTTGGCGGCATTGGCAAGGTCGGGCAGCAGAGCCGTTTCGGGTAGAATCTTCCTCAAACGGGGTTGAGCGTATTCTCCCCGAAAATCTTGCCACTACCTGCCACACGCTTGAAAGGCATCCGGCAACGGAAACAAGCGACTGACGGGAAATCAGAAGAAGGAACGGCTTACAGACGAAGCGCAATATTGGTGCTTCATCCGTAAGCCGTTCCTTTTTTCTCTTTGCCGAAGTTCCATTGCTGCCGCAAACATAGGGCAGACGGCAAACTGCACTCTTTCAAGAAAATCAGGTTGCTGTCATTCGGTAGGCGGAACGGTAGCCGTCAGTTAACATCCTTTCGATGTCAGACTCGCGGTAGAGAATTTTGCCACCCAACTGGATGTAGGCTATCCGCCCCTCATTACGGTAATCCTGAAGTGTCCGGCGGCTCACTTTCAACCGCGCCGACACCTCCTTGTCGGTGAAGAAACGCTCCCCGTCCAGTGTCGGGCGGTAGTTGGCGGTCAAATGTTCCATGTTGTCCAGCAGACGGTCGAGGCTACCCAAGAAGTGGATTATCCACTCGTTGTCTTTGTTAATTAGTTCGTTCATGTTACTTTGGATTTAGTGGAATTATTGTCATTACTCTATTCGGTTATCAGATTGTCCTACCTTTGAACCTTGCTTCCTTTTTCCTGTCTTCCACGATGGAGACGATACGCTGCACATCTTCGAGACGGTAATACGTCTTGTGGTTGATTTGGCTGTATGCCAAAGTCCCGTTGTCACGCAAGGTCTGCAATGTTCGTGGGCTGATGTTGAGCATCCGGCACACATCCTGATTGTCCATCCACCCGCTCATTCTCTTTTCTCCGTGCCGATGGCAGATGGCATCCATCCGGCTGACAAAGCGGTCAAACTTGGTGACCAGTTCCTCAAAGGTCTTTCTTTCGATTGATACGATTTCCATATTGTCTTTCTTTTAGTTGTTACTGTTTCTTTTGTCGCAAAGGAATGCATAATCTACTACCCAGCAATGGATTTCCACGAAGTGGCAGCATGTTGCGCCGATATGGTATCCATTGACCGGGGTATGCTGTATTATCATTCATACATACTTACGCCTACTCGTCTGTTTATAACATCAGTGAACCAATCGGACCCCATTTGCTCACACGCACAATTTTCCAATCATGTTATCCGTTTGACAGATTATCAACTGACCGCCTAATCAGTCAGTATGGTTGTCAGTCTTCATGCTTGTCGTATTACTGACTTACCAGCCGGACGGCTTGCTCGCTTATCGGCTGACCAGTCATCGGACAGGTCTTCAGGACGGCTTTCCGGCAGTCCGGCAAACAGATCTTTCAACTAATCACGCAGCAAATAAACAACGATATTCTGGAACTTGTATCACTTCTCCAACCAGTGGCAGCTTGATGCGTCAATTGGTAGTCATTGTCTGGTTCAAGTGTCTGTCCGATACCGCTTGAAGGGCGTAACTTTGTCCCCGGACAGCAGGGTTCGCCGATGGTGGTGCAGCCAGAGTTCTGAAAGGTATCTTACCAATCCGTCCCCAACGGATTTTTATGTTCACCTGAACATAGCAAGATGTCTTTTCAGCCGCTCAAAATATTTTGAGCAGCTACGAAAAGCACTTGCCCTTGCAGGGGCCTGGCTTCCCTTCCGAAGTTGGGCAGCCTTTCAGACCTACGGTGTCTGCGCTTAGAAGCGGCGGCTTATGCCGTCAGACCGTTAAATCCAAAGCAATATGAAAGAGAAAAGCAAAGCCGGGAGAAATCCGGCGGTGTACCGTTACACCGTTCGTTTCAACGAAGAGGAACACAACCGCTTCCTCTACATGTTTGAGAAATCGGGCGTTTACGCCAAGTCAGTTTTCCTAAAGGTGCACTTCTTCGGACAGCCGTTCAAGGTGCTGAAGATGGACAAGACGTTGGTAGACTACTACACCAAGCTGTCGGATTTTCATGCGCAGTTCCGCGCCGTGGGTACGAACTACAACCAAGTCGTAAAGGAATTGAGGTTGCATTTTTCCGAGAAAAAGGCTATGGCGTTACTCTACAAGCTAGAGCAACATACTATCGAACTTGTGAAACTGAGCCGTCAGATTGTGGAACTTTCAAGGGAAATGGAAGCTAAGTGGCGGCAACAGACACAACCATATGACAACTATTAACTTGTGATACAGCTAAACATGTATCTCAACGATTAAAAAACCGCATCGGAATGTAGTTGTCATTCCGATGCGGTTATACACAGACAATGATTCTATTTGACTTTCCCCATTAGCCATTCTTTCGCAGCTTCTGTCAATCTGTATTGTTGTTTCGGATGTTTCGGCTGGTTGGGGTAAAGTCGCTCAATTAGTCCTTCTTTTAATGCTGGAGTGATATAGCTTTCACGGAAATACTTTAAGTCTTTAATATCACATACATCCGCCATATCCCTCATAGCCATGTAAGCATCGCTCATTTTTTGAATGAGTAATTCTACTTGAGGGGTGCTTAGGGGATGCTTAGGGGGTACTTGGGGGGTGCTTGGGGGGTGCTTAAGGGGTACTTGTCCTCTTTAGTTGCTTTCTTATCCTCCTGGTCTGTCTTTATTGTGCTGGATGCGAAATTTGGTCGCTTAAATGTGATGGTCACAAAACCACCGTCAGAACACCATGTAGGTGCTTCTATGCCTTGTGCTTTACAAGCATCCATAATACGTCTTGCTCCGCTACCCCAGTTTTCCAGATAAGTCATCCGATAAAGAGCTTCTGCCACTTTTAAGTTATGAGGATATGATTCGTGAGGCTCCTTAATGTTTTCGGCGGTTATCTGTGGTGGGAATATACCGGGACTTGCAATCTCAATGCGGTCATCATAGATGGCAAGACTGATAGTCAAATTATACCTCTCCCAATGGCGATGGCAAAGAGCATTGATAAGAGCCTCCCTTAACGCATGATAAGGCACTTCAAGATGTTCCTCGCGTTCAAGACTATGATTTGTAATCCTACCACTAAGAGAAAGATGTTTGAAGCAGAATGCAACTCCAGCATCCAAAAGTTTGAAAAAATTTCCTTCGGCTCGCTGGTTGTCACGGAACATATTTTTATTCGTACCCACAAACCGCGCCATTCTCAAAGCGAACTGCGGATACTCGTCTATATTATTGGAAAAGAGCAATACCGCCCCATTGGTTGGCACGCCATTCTTAAGCAACTTCCATTTTGAAAGAATTTCTCCAGTCGGTTCATACAATGCAGACTCAGGAATACGTCCGCCGTCAATACCTCGACGGATGCAATTACGAATCAGGTTCTCGTCAAGGTCCGCCAATGTCACACCGTCTGCCGCCAGTCGTTCCCACGCATACATCTGTGGCTGGTGGGCGCGGATGCGCTCATCGTACATATCCTGCGGCATGACCTTCGTTGTACTCTCCACTTTGTAATACGGACAGCCATGAAATGTATGTGGACGCTCGCCCCCATACCCAACCGTCAAAGTGCATGGCAATGACTTGGTAGCCCGGACGCTCCGGCACATCAACATACGCCACTCGTACATCTACCACAGGTTCCAGCCCTGCCAAAGCCTGCGCAATCTCCTGTTGTGTCTTGTCGGTCACTTCCTGCCCGATTATCTTCAGCGACTTCGGTGCTACGCCGAAAATCAGCCAACCGCCCTCAGTGTTCAAGAAAGCACATGCCGAGTGCATACCGTCTTTCAGTTCCCCGGTAGTCTTTTTTAGTTCCAGAGTCCGCGACTCATCATCTGACACAAGATTCTTTATATCGTCAATTGTCATGTCTTTATAATAGATTTAGTATACATGAAATGTATTCTTTAAGCGTTGCAGTTCCATTGCTAAAGACGGATTATGAATAGACGTTGTTAACTGAAAGTACAACTGAGATATATTGGATTGTAAGGTAAAAGGCAATGATAGAGAAGATACCTTTTCTGAGGAAAGAAAGGAATTAATAGAACTAATTGCCAAATATGCCATAGAAAACATACTGTTATTTTGCAACTCAACAATAGCTAATTGTATAGCATAATTAATTGCACTAATGGTATAATTATCTCGGTCATTTTTTAAACGGGCAATTTCATTTTCAATACTATGCTTCTGTATGAGATTCATATACGGATTATTTGCATTATATGGAGAGTATTGATTGTTTATCTCCATCAATTTCAATTCAAACTCTTTCTGAGAAATTTGAGATTGAGATACCCTTGCCTGCATAAGAGCATCGGAAGAACTTTTATATAACATATTTGCATCCATTATCTTTGCTCCTCCTTTCCTTTAGATTCTATATTATTTGCTGATTCTGTTTTATTTGAACTCGTTTTGTTATCGGCTTCTGTAGAAACAGAGAAAACTCCATTATTAGATTGTATTTCGTTTATATATGTACTTGTCTGAGTAATCAATTTGCTCATTTGGTCATTAACATCTTGAAATTGCCTATTTTTTTCATTTAGCAACAGCTTTATCCGTTCTTCATATTCTTTAGATATTCGTTGGAATTCTTTGTCTAACGCTTGTCTTTGCTCATCGAAGTTTCTCAGCAAATTATTGCTTAACTGTTCAATTTTATCACTTTTTTCTATAACAACCAAAAATGTATCATTTATTCTTTCTTGTTGTTTTTGAATAAATATGTTCACTGTCGCTTCTGTATTTTCTATTAATTCAGTTGTCGTATTCTTAAGTTTTTCAACTTCTTTCTCTCCATCGCATTTGAGTTGTTTGATATCTTTGACTCCTTCATTTCCTTGTTGAATAAGTTCATCCATTTTGAAGATAGAATAAAAACTGAATACAAGAAAAAGTATAGTCAAAATCGCAGCCCACATGGTAATATTGCTATACTCATGCTCTATCTTGTTTAAATGAAGATCTATCATAGTTTTAGTTTGCCCATTAAGTAAATCTCGTTCTATCCCTAACAACAGAGAATCTCGTTGGATTTTTGAATCATATTCTTTGTGAAAGATATCAAGATTTTCAAAATGGATGGATAATAGGTTTGATAACTCTTTATACTGAGCTTTAGATAAAGTTTGATTGCCCTTTAACGATTGTTTTATCAATGAATCCGACAATACCCTACTATTACCTTCTAATAGTTTGCATGTTAATTCTTTATTGTATGCAATCAAATTCACATATAAACTATCCGCTTTCTGTAAATGCTCAGTATGGCATTCTTTTATTTTTTCTTGTGAGTCCAATAGAGCTTTATTTGATACAAATAGGTACACCATAAAAGCGCATACCATTATTAATAATATAAATAGAAACAGTGTTCCTTGTCTAATATCTTTAATCTTAAAAAGTGAACATATTTTACACATAAATTGCATGTTTATAGTTTATTCTATTATACTTTTACGGTTCCGCTACCATTGATGAATAAGAATCATTATCCATAACATAAGGGCGAGGCTGGCTGTGCCGTTTGAAATTCTCTGCCTGTTCCAAAATATCCTTGAACACTTCATCACGGATTTTGGGTGGATAGCCTACACGAGCCAATAGAACAATTACATTCATCTTTAAGGTTGCTCGCAAATCCGTACGATTCATCCAATCAGTAACATCCGATTGCTCCTCTACCATCACCTTTACTTGTTTGGCAAGGGCTGTCAACTTCTCGTCTGGGAAATTATTTATGAAACCATATTTGATAGCTACTGACTTGAGAATATCAAAGAAAGCCTTTTCCTCAAATGATAGCCCCATAGAGTCTCCGGCAGTACGCTCGTTTGCAACATCTTCCATGAGCTTTACCATCTCTCCAACAACATCATCGATAATATCATTGGCAAGAGCGGCATCGTCAGAACGGTTATTGTATTTTTTTACAATATCTTCCAATCGCTTCGTAAAGTCCACTCCTTTTTGCTTATTGACTTTCCGCAACGATTCTATAACTTGTTTTAGAAGTTGCTCCATAAGTTTAACTTTCGTATTCTTGTAAGGTATCAAGTCAAGGCGTTTCATGTACTCCGATGAAAGAAGGTCTATTTCTTCATCGGCAGCTACCCCAATTTTAGTAACTTCTTCCACCGCGTCAGACAGCAACACATCTTTTAGCATTTCTGCCACACGTTTATTCATTTTGACAGTATCAGGAGCATTCCCTTTTGTCAGTTTGGCAACAATAGAGCGAATTGCCAACATGAAATGAATATCGTTCTCTTCCTCCTTGGTCAGATGTTCTGAATTACAACATATATCATACGCCCCTTTCATCTTTTTGCAATGACGCATAAAACGCGTTTCCATCTCCTTTGTGCGTTGGATATGCTCTGCTCCTTTTTGTAGAATATTCAGTTGTTCAAGAGGCGAACCAATAAAATACGCACTCCAATCAAACTTGTTGAACATTCGTTTGATAATGTCGAGTTCATCTTTGACAACTTTCACTGCCTCTTCAACTGTTTCAAGATCCGGACCGTCAACATTGCCATTTCCTCCATACTGGTGCAGAGCTTCGTTCATCTGACGTTTGATGCCGAGATAGTCAACTACCAAACCTTTCTCTTTTCCGGGATAAACACGATTGACACGTGAAATGGTTTGAATCAGCGTATGCATCTGCAAGGGCTTGAAACAATACATTGTGTCAAGGCTCGGCACGTCAAAGCCTGTAATCCACATATCTACCACGATGGCTATCTTGAAATTGCTTTTCTCTTCTTTGAATTGCTTGTCCAAAGTTTTCCTATACTCATCATTGCCAAGCAGGTTATACAGTTCGTCCGGGTCATTATCCTTGTCACGGGTAATCACCATTGCAATACGTGACATCGGTTTTATTTCTTCACGTTCTTTTTCTGAAAACGTTTCACCCTCGATACACTCCTTGATTTCTGTCCACTCCGGGCGTAGGCGAACAATCGCTTGATAAAGATTCCATGCGATAGAACGGCTACTGCATACAATCATAGCCTTTCCAAGCACGGACGAACCTTCCTCCACTCGCTTTTCATAATGTGCCACTATGTCTTGGGCAATCTTGGCAAGCAAGTCGGGGTCATTGAGAATGACATCTATTCGTGTCATTGTCTTTTTACTCTCTTCTACTTGATAATCGCTTGCCCCTTCTTGTTTACACTGCTTGTAGAAATTCTCTATTTCTTTCACTTGGGCAGAATCAATCAGTACTTTAGCTGCACGACCTTCATAGACAATCTTGCGTGTAATTTCGTCAGCAACAGCCTCAGTCATGGTGTAGCGATCCACAATCGGACCAAACACATCGAGTGTATTGTTAAGCGGAGTTCCGGTAAATCCTACGTATGTGGCATTAGGAAAAGAATCGCGTAAGTATTTGGCAAATCCATAGTGATGCTTCACACCTTTTTCCGTTATCGTGGTTTTCTTTCCTATGCCTGCTTGTGAACGGTGCGCCTCATCAGAGATGCAAACAATATTGGCACGATTGCTCAACAACCCCGTTCCTTCCTCAAACTTTTGGATGGTGGTAAGATAAACACCTCCGGCAGAGCGGTTCTCAAGGTATTGTTTGAGTTTCTCTCTATTTTCTACTTGAACTATGACCTTGTCTCCTATAAACTTCTTTGCATTCAGAAACGACTTCGATAATTGGTCATCAAGGTCTGTACGGTCTGTAATCAGAATAATCGTAGGACTACTCAGGCTTTTGGAACGCATCAGTTGACGTGCAAGAAAAAGCATGGTGTACGACTTGCCGCATCCTGTAGCACCGAAGTAAGTACCACCTTTACCATCGCCGTTTGGATTCAATCTCGAATGTTTCAGTATATTATCATAGAGCAATGTGGTAGCAAAATACTGAGGATAGCGGCATACTATTTTATCCTCTGCCTTTGGTGTATCGGGCAGAAAGATGAAATTATGCACCACGTCTAGCAGACGTTCCTTCCTGAACAAGCCGTGCATCATGGTGAACATCGTATCAAAAGCACCATCAAGTACAGAGTCTGTCGCCTCTGCCTTATGCCAACCATAGAAGAATTCGTAAGGAGCAAAGAGTGAACCAATTTTGTTATTCACGCCATCGCTGATGACTACAAAGGCATTATAACGGAATAGCTTAGGAATATCACGTCGATAACGGTTAGTCAGTTGCTTGTAAGCATTCTCAATCGTGGTATTTTGCTTTATGGCATTCTTAAATTCAAGTACCACCAAAGGCAGACCATTGACAAACACAATGCCGTCAGGTATGCGATGATGCTCACCGTCAATGGCAAACTGATTGACGAACTTGAAAGAGTTATTCCCAATCTCTGCATAATCAATAGGGCACACATACAGATTTGGCAGTTTAGGATTGGTACGTTTCAACGAAAAGCCCTCTTGCAGAAGTCGCAAAGCCTCCACATTTTCCGCATACACACCACCGCCTTCCGAAGTCTCCAACTTTGCGATAGCCCGGTTGATTTCATCTTCGGTTATTCCTTCTGCCTTATATCTTTCCTGCAAGAAATGACGCAAATCATCGTAGAGGATAACATCTCGTGTGTCACGAGTGATATTCTCGCCATGCAGATAGTCATATCCCTCTTTTTTAAAGAGTTCGACAAATGCTTGCTCTAATTGAGCTTCGTTGAATATTGCCATATTATCTTCTTTTCTTTTTTCTTGGACGCTTGGCATTATATTCTTTATACTTGTGCACACAATCATTAATAAATATATCTTTGCCCTGCTTTTCGTAAATTGCTTTTATTACCTCAACAACGGTCTGGGAGTATTTGTGTATTGGATTCGACTTTTCACCATGGAAAATTTCGGTATGCCTCTTCGGCTTATTTTTCAAATCTAATGCATAAATAACAGCTTGCATTTGATACGCATTAAGTTCAAGTTGCATCTGTAAATCTTTGGTAGTTAAAGGGAATAGAGCATTTGTGTCAATAATTGAATTCTCAACATCAATCAGTCCATCAATAGTACCTACTAATTTTAATGTAGGCACACCTTCTCCCTCTTTTTCGGTGAAACGTCCCTCTTGAATGAAATTCAATTGATCAATAAGGCTCTTATCTATCAGCACCTTATTATCGCCATAAGATATTTCACCATTATACCGATCCAATATGTTAATTTGACGCGGACCAACCAATGCTATTTTCTGAATATGTCTTATCCATAGCACACGTTCTTTTTCTCTTTCACGCTCAAGCAATAATTTGAGCTCAGGATATTCGATTTCTTTAGATTCCCCTCGATAACGATAATATATTGCTCCTTCACGAAGTAACCCATCTTTTGATTTTTTGCAAACAATGGGTTTTTCTTCTGCTTCTTCTACAATCAAAAATCCAAAAGTTCTTTTACTACCATCACTGAATTCTTTTTCAATAATATCAGACCGCCATTTTATTGAAGGAGCAAAATATTCTCTTAGACGTCCGTCAATTTCCTTAGGGTCAATTTCCTGAAATCGGGTGTTAGCCATTCCTAATGGAATATGAGGAGAATCCTGAATCCCGAAAATAATCATTCCACCCTTGTTGTTTGCCATACCAACAAGAGTTTTAATATATTTAAGAAGATTATCGCCCTTTTGGAAATTTTGTTTGTATTCCAAAGAGGCACTTTCTCTTCGCTTGAGGTAGCCTTTAGAGTCTGTATCAAATGAGTAATTCATAATCAATTATCTCGTTTTTCGATTGCATCTTTTGCCGATTGAGGTAAAGCCTCAAAGATGCCGTCTATTTCTTTGGGTTCAGAGATTAAACGTTCGGTGATGATGTTGAGGAGCTTCATCAAAGTTTCAGCCGTTGATTTGTCATCAACATCAAATGCAATCTGTCCTGGATGAACAGCCTTATTGCCTATTACGCGCACTGCATCTAATGCTTTCTGAATAATTGATGGAAGCCCTTTCTTGACAAGATTGCCAATCATCGTGTCAATATTGCCAGTTTCTCCAAGTTCGTTACACAATCGTTCAACCGCGAGACGTAGTAAAGCACACGCCGCACGAGGAGACTTATTGTAAATCAAAGCAGCCTCATCATATAATAATTTCACTGAATCAGGCATATCTGCATTTGGTTCTGCTGCAACTATTTCCGGATAGACATATTGATTATCAATCCAAATTATAGCCTTGTCGCAGTTTTGGCATATTGCTACATTTAGCAAACTACAATCACCTAAAGGAGTACACCACCAACTTTTATCCTGTTTCCATGACGCACTAAAATATATCATTTGAGAAACCGTATTACAATGCGGGCAGGTGAATTTTTTCTCGTTATTCTTCGGATTTATATAATTTGCCATATGTGTTAAATGATTACTACGTTTGATAATAGGGTTTTAAGTAACATGCTACAGTAATAAATTTCTTTAGAGAAAGCAATTTTTGCGCTAAGTAGTTTGAAAAAAACATCATAAATATATGTGTTTTCGCAGATAAGAATTGGCTGTGCGCATATAAGTTCCTGACTTAAATTTTCTTGTGCACCACCATTTGCAAGACGTTTGATGTTTTCTTGTTGGTAGAGACAATGAAAATAAAGATATGCAGCTTCTTCTACGGTTGTTGTAAGCATATTACAACATGCTTGATTCGTTGTGGTATCACAGTCTAAATACGCCACTTGTGAAGCAGTTGCGCCATACATTGCCATAACAACAGCTCCACTTGGAATAATTTTAGCTGAACTTCCGTTTAAGCCATCTTCACTGATATATTCTTCCGTATCAAATATAATATTGTTTGCTACTTCTCCTGATTTTAGCCATCGATATTGAGGTTTATTCCAAAATTTAGCATTAGAGCGATTTGGTGTACCTCCCGATTTTGTTTCCTTACAAAATTCACCTATTGTTCCCATTCGCCACCCTTCCGGCAAATTTTCAGGGTCAATATCATCCACAAACATTTTGCGGTAGATAGTTTGGGCAGTTGCTTCAAGCGTGGCTATTAGACGGCGATTGTTTTCAATCCGCTTCTCTATTGCTTTATATTCAGCTACAATCTTCCGCTGTTCCTCAATAGGTGGAACTGGAATTTCAAAATCGCAAAAATCTTCCCATGTAAGACTGCCACGCACTCCTCCTACGGCATAAAAAGCTGCTTGGCGATCAAATTCAGAACGAGAGAACCACATCATAAGAAATTCTGGCATTAGTTCATTCGCACGATGCACTTCAAACATAGGATAGGCTGGAGACATAATAGCTTTATCTCCCTTAAACATAGCGACAGGCATCTTGCCATCTCTACTAACCTGCATTAGAGAACAAGCAAATTGATAGTTGGAGATAACTTTATAGTTCGATAAATCTGTACCAACCGTATTTGCTACAGAAGGAATAAATGCTTTATCAATAGTTAAACCTACAAGATTTGCTATTGCCAAGTCACGATTACGCACGTCAACTTGCCGTATGTAATCCCCAAGTCGCTTATAAGTTGATTTCATACCCAAGGCTTTTAAATACGTTAAGGACTGCATCACGGCTTTCTGCTTCTTGCTTCAAAATATCCGAAAGTTCCGCTTGAAGCTGTTTCATACGCGTATTATAATCAACAGATTCATCGCGATTGAAAAACTCAATGTATTTTGAGGGAACCAAAGAGAAGCCTTTATCTGCTATGCCTCCCTCTTCATCTATCTTTACAGACTTGCAAAACTCAGGTATATCGGCGTATGTATCAGTATGGCCTTTCCGTTGCCAGTTGTGATAAGTGTCAGCGACCTTGCGAATATCCTCATCAGTGAAACGCACATACTTCTTTTCAAAAGGCTCACCCATTTGACGCATATCCATAAAGAGAATTTCCTTTTCACGGTCACGGTAATGGATTTCTTCTCCATTACGATTGATTACATGGGCTTTCTTATTGGCATTAAGAATCCAAAGCGTTACAGATATATCTGTAGAATAGAAAAGATTACGAGGCAGTATCACGATAGCCTCCACCAGTCCGCGCTCAATCATTTTCTGACGGATAGCCCCCTCTGTGCCATCGGCACTCAACGCACCATTGGCAAGGATAAAACCGGCAACTCCATTGACGGAAAGTTTGCTTACCATATTGAGAATCCAACCATAATTAGCATTGGAGGTGGGAGGCACATCGTAACCGTTCCAACGTGGGTCGTCTGTCAATTGATTATCCGCTCTCCAATCTTTTTGATTGAAAGGAGGATTCGCCATGATAAAATCAGCCTTCAAATCCTTATGACGATCATCAGTAAATGTATTGGCGGCATAATCCCCTAAATCGGCAGCAATGCCACGAATGGCGAGATTCATCTTTGCCAGTTTGAAAGTGGTCTTGGTGTATTCCTGTCCATATACAGATATTTTGCGGCGATTGCCGTGGTGACTCTCCACAAACTTCATCGACTGTACAAACATACCGCCCGAACCACAGCAAGGGTCGTAAATTTTACCTTCGTATGGTTCAATCATCTCGGCTATGAGATTGACAATCGTCTTAGGCGTGTAAAATTCTCCTTTACCCTTCCCTTCCTTAATGGCAAACTTTGAAAGGAAATATTCATAAACGCGCCCTATGATGTCATTACCATCTGCCGATTCTAGTATGGAATCAAAGCCATCAATCTTATCAAGTAGTGAACCAAGTTTTTCTGCCTCTATACCCAGTGAACTATAATAATTATTAGGCAATGCGCCATGCAAAGGTTTGTTCTCTTTCTCTATATCAGAAAGAGCCTTATCAACGATTGAAGCAATTTTCGGTTGCTTTGAGTTTTCCTTGATATATGACCAGCGAGCCTTTTCCGGAAGATAAAATACATTCTTGGCAGCATAGAACTCTACACTATCCACAAAGTCTTCAAGTCCGTCATTGATTATCTCCTGACGGCGTTTCTCAAAATGGAAGCCTGCATACTTCAAAAATATCAATGACAGGACAACATGTTTATATTCGCTCGGCTCTATTGAGCCTCGCAAAGCATCACACGCTTTCCATAGCACCTCTTCCATCGGAAGATTATCTTTCTTCCTTGTAGCTTTCTTTGCCATAATCAATCATTATTACCGCCATTGATAAGTTGGCGAGGGTCAACATTTAAAAGTCCTGCAATTTTCACAAGCATATCAAGGGAGGGTTGCATCTTGTTGGAACACCACCGTGAAACGGTTGCTTCATTCTTACCGACTTGCTCAGCGAGCCACTTTCCGGTTTTACCATTCTCAACTAACACAACTTTCAGCCTATTAATTTTATGAGATTCCATACGTTCTGATTTGCCTGTTAACTACAATACTTTGATTTATAATGCAAATATAACGCTAATCTTTGAATCTATCGCTTTGTTTCTCAGAAAAGTGGATTAAAATGCTGGAAACATAGCGGTTTATCAAACTAATTCACTACCTTTGCCCCAAGAAATCATCCGCTGCAACGACATGCAAAACACAGAAGTCCAACGGTGGAGCAATAGGAGGAGATTACTCTTGTACTGTTTCTGAAAAGTGATGATATACAGCCACTTGCGAATTTAGCACGATTCCTGGTGGCACCACTTTTCAAGAAAGAAAAACGATGTAAATCCCTGAATTTCAAAGAAGTTTGGGGATTTTTCTTTTCCAAGAAATAGGCAAAATTTGTGGGATCAACGTAAAAACGATTCAGCATGTCGTTCTTCATCAAGCGTAGCAAACTGTTAAAAAACGGGGAAGCATCCGTGCGTGTGCGTGTCACTTATGACCGCCTATACGTGGAACTTCAACTAAAACGGAGCATAAAAGTCCCACTTTGGTCGCAGGAAAAAGAGAAATCGACAGGCAAAGACCTAAATTCAGTAGAACTTAACTATTACATTGACGCCCTGCGTGTGAAATTCTATCAGATTTACAAAAACTTGGAACCGGAGGGAAAGATTATCTCCGCACGTGCCATGGTGAACCGTTATCAGGGAAAGGACGAAACTTTCAAGACATTGTATATTCAAGGAGCATAACGACAACTGTCGAAAGCTAATCGGGATGGACTATGCCAACATCACCGTAAGACGTTACGATAATTGCCTTAAACATCTCATGAAACTGGTTAAACGTGACTACAAGGTAGATGATATGCTACTGCGTGAGGTAAACGGGGAACTGGTGTATATCCTTTTTGTCATGTTCCTTTCGGATAAAGTCTGCCAGTCCATTAAGAAACTCGGTCAGTTTGCCCGGCTTTCGCTTTATCACGTCCTCATGCTTTTGGTAACAGTCGCCTATCTTGATATTGAACAGCCATTCAAACCCTTTGGATAAGTCCACCCAATAGGCAGGCTTTCCGTTCTGATATATGATGCTTTTGGAGAGGAACAGACCGCTTACCATTTCCATAATGTTGATAAGGGTTGTTTTGTCAACGAGAAAAAGAGGGGAAAGGAATTGCTTATTAGCACGTTGTTGTAGTTGTTCCGGGTATTTGATACGCCATTCGATAAGGCGTATTTCGGTGTTTAGAAGTCCTATCGCTTCATCAATTAAATGCAAATAGGGCATTTTTTTCTTGCTCAAACCGCATACGGTACGATTTAAGACGATGTAAACCAAAGGAAAAATATCGGAGTAAAACGCTGTAATCCTGTTCGTTGATACCAAAATTGGCTACATGCATAGCCAATTCCTCAATAGCTTCTGCCAACTCGAAAACAGAAACTTTGCGCTGCGAGCATTCCGACAATAGCCGGAAAAATCTCTGTTCTAATAAATTTTTCATATCAGAATATTAAAGCCGCCAAATAAACGGCTTTAGATGAATGTTTAACAATAGATTTTATGAGATGCCTACAAAACTGGCATTTCAACCTTAGTAACCAGTTCTTCTTCTGAAGTTCCCGGCTTACTATAATAATATTCTATCGATGCTCCTGAAGATTTATAACCTTTAGCCGCAATCCATTCCTGCATCTCACGGTACAAAGAAGCTAATTCAGTATAGTTCCCCTTATGTAAGCAAGATACTATTTTTCTGCCCGGAATGGTAATCGCTCTTATGTTCCCCTTTCCACACAGGACTTTAGCTGATTTGAATCCAATAATCATGTGAATACCTTCTGACATGGATTCAAAATTAAGATATTCCACAAAAGGAACATCTGCCATTACAGCATTTTGTTCTTTAAACAACGTTTCTATTTCCATAAAGCTTCTGCCAATAACCATAGCTATTTCTTTTACAGTAGTACGTATTTCCACAACTAATGCATACGTTTCAGATTGTTGAAACAGTGCGATTTCTGAAATCTTTCCCATACTATATTATTTAATATCAGTGAATATTTTTTTCTTTAAGACAGGTATATATATGTCAGTTATCAATTCCGGTACATCTGTATCACATGGAGAATTTATATACACCTCAAAACTAAATGAGTTTTGGGGATAGTACTGACTATCAGGAAACCATTCTTCATAAATTATTCTATATAAATCACATAAGAAATCATAACTACCTATATGCCGGAATATAGCATATCGTCCATTAGGGATTTGTACAGTATTCAATTTGGCATCCGGTATATCATTCATAATTATACCTACATAGAAACGGCATTTATCTTCCGGTGTTATTGCCGGATTATCCAAACTTAAACTGACAAAGTTCGCGTGTTTTTTGTCTATCCTATTGAACCTTGCATAATACAACAGTTTATCCCATACCATCTTATATTGAAACTTATTTTCGTATGCTTTCCCCACTTCCAAACAAGAAACAAACATTTTATTAATCATTATTATTCTGGGAGTTAGCGATGTATGTACTTTTCGTTTTCGAGATGTAAATCTCTCTTTAAATAAGGATGTTGAAACTCCAAAATGCTTCTTGAATGCTTTTGCAATACTGTATTTGCTTTGATAACCTGCCAGTTCCGCTATCCGGGATAATGTATATTCGGTTGAAGTCAATAAGTGTGCAGCATATTCCAATCTAAGTCGTTGTATGTAATTTCCTATATTTTCACCGACAATAAATTTGAATACCCTTCTAAAATGATATTCTGACATTCCGCACTTTTGGCACAATGTAATTATATCAAAATCTTCAAACAGATGATTGCTAATATAATTAACTATACTTTGAATAGCTTGGTTATGAACATTCTTCGTATCTTGTTTTTGTTTCCACCGATTGAGTGCCGGCAGTCTTTTCTCCAATATCATTTTCAATTCTTCGGGAGAATAAACTGTATGGGCATACATATTGTATTTATTTACGTATTTAAGCCAAATATCAATCATCTCGTGCATCGACACGTCAACTGTATATTTCCCGTCTTTCAGACAGTAGTAACAGAACGTATCGCTTTTAGAACCATCCAAATTAGTTCCCAGCCATTCTTCCATATCAAAACGAAGTGGCATACCGCAACTTTGACAATATCTCTTGCTCATTTTAAATTCAAAAGTATGATAATAAAGAAAAATACTTCTTTAAGATAATGATTTTCTGTTTGGTAGCCTTTTGATTTCTAAAAGGCGTTCTATATCACTAAACAACCCGGTATTTCTCAACTCAAACATAATCCACTTACCGTCATGATAAACAGTTGCTTCATCATACAATCTTTGTACTTCTTTTGAGAACAGTTCTCGTGACATTTCAAATTTATCACGTTCTCCTTTACCTAATATAACCATAAAGCCAAAGGAATTTTCTTTAGCGTATAAAGCACAGAGAGTTTTTCCACCTCTTCGATACTTATATTCATATTTCCATTTTCTCCCACCACTGCTCCACAATCGTTCCATCTCATACTTATGCTCAATTAAAAGACAAAGAGCATTCCATATTTGATAAAGTCCTTTTCCCATCAAAGACTCTATGGCTTCCAGAGTCGGTATTTGAAAGTCTTTTTCCATGATGAATTGTAATAACTTGATTGATAAGGCAAAAATAGCTTGTTTTTTATTTGTTCCGTTATCCAATATAGCTAATTTTGTAAAAGGTAAATTATAAATATAACCCAATGATACGATTGAAGACAAATAAAATAAAACTTAATGGAGTTATACAGAACAAATAAATAACTTTGTATTCTAATTATTTGAAATTCATGCTGAATACAGAAAACATACAACCACTCATTGATAGCGGAGAGGGCTACAATGTAGAATTTAAAGTTCGTGTCCCTTCAAAAGTTCGTGAACTTACAGAGGAAATATGTGCTTTCGCCAATGCAGACGGAGGATATTTGCTTATTGGAGTAGATAATAACGGGCAAGTAATAGATATTAATTTAGAAAACGATAAGCGTTCTGCCATTCAAGGTTCTATCAGCGAAATATCTCCTGCACTCCACTGTGAATTGTATCCCGTAAATGTTGGAAATAAAACTGTTTGGGTGATTGATGTTCCGTCTGGCAAGGATAAACCTTATATATTTTCCGGTTCTATCTATGTGCGTGAGGGAGCGAACTCGCAGAAACTTCGCACAGCCGAAGAAATGCGCAGCTTCTTTCAGGAGTGTAACAAAATCTTCTTCGACCATATCCCCTGCCATTGGTTCAATATCTACACGGATGCAGACGAACAGATGATAAAGGATTTCCGAACGGAAGCCAAACTAAGTTCGTCCACACCCGACAAACAAATTTTTGAGAACTTGGAACTATTTACCGAGAACGGAACGGCAAAGAATGGAGCAGCGATGTTCTTCGGAAAACAACCTGAACGAAAGTTTCCACACGCTGTTACAAGATGTGTTCTTTTCAAGGGAACAAATAAAGTCTATATTATAGATGATAAAACTTTCGGAGGTTCATTGTACCAACAGTATTTACAAGCTATGTCTTGGCTGGAAAGCAAACTGCAAGTAGCTTATAAAATAGAGGGAGCAGGACCAAGAGAGGAAATTTGGGAAATCCCTCTGACCGTATTTAAAGAAGCTATTATAAACGCCCTGTCGCACCGTGATTACTACGAACAAGGCGCAAGCATTATGATAGAAATGTTTGACGACCGGGTAGAGATTTCCAATCCTGGAGGACTTTTGCCTATTGTAGCTAAAAATTTCGGGCATAAAAGCATGACACGTAACCCACTAATATTCGGGTTATTTACCCGTATACACTTGGTTGAAAGAGTTGCATCCGGTATTCCTCGTATGCAGGAAGCCATGAGAGAAGCGAATCTGCCCGAACCGGAATTTCATACGGAGGGGATGTTTACGGTAGTATTTAAAAGAGCTATCAGCATCAAACATGATACTGTAAATGATACTGTAAATGATACCATAAACTCAAAAGAAAAAGAAGTTCTAAAAATTATCAAACAATATCCGGGACTCAATTCGTCTAAGATAGCGGAGTTAATAAATAAAAGTGTTCCTACTGCTAAACGCTATTTAAATTCTTTAGTTAGATTAGATTTGATAGAGTTTAAAGGGGCACAGAAAACAGGTGGTTACTATTTAAAAATATAATATTATGTATAAAATTACATTGAAAAACATAAAAGCAATTACTAATTTAGAATTTCATTTTCCTGAAAAAAATGGTGTATATTTGTTAACAGGAACAAATGGTTGTGGTAAAACAACACTTCTTATTGCATTAAATAGATTAGGTGACAATCTAGCATTCAGCAGAAATCTTAGAACAAGTTCTGCCGGCTTTGATTCTTTCAAAGATGCTCAGATTATTTATAGTACACAAAATGAATCTGTTACTTATCATCGAACAGGAATTAGATGGGTTCCAACCCCCAAAAGTAAAAGCAATTTAATTAAGACTTTCCCTTGCCAAAATATATTATATTTGAGTACATCTGGTTTAAGATTTTATGCACAAGAACCAAAAGATTTAAAAGACTATCATCATAATACAGTTAGTGATGAAATAATAAATCCTTTAAATGATATATTACAGACTGAAAAATTTCGCAATCTTAAATATATAAAAGTAAAAAATATAAAAGGGAAACAACGCCGTTTACATAGAAACAATAAATTGTATGTTATAAAAGATTCTCAGAGTAATTATTACTCTGAACAAAATTTTAGCTTAGGGGAAAGACTTCTATTAAATACACTTGATTTTATTGAGGCAATTAAAGAAAAAAGCCTTCTTCTTATTGATGAAATAGAATTAGCTTTACATCCAATTGCGCAAGTTAAATTTTACAATTACTTAGAACATATAGCTAAAGATAAAAAACTAATAGTTATCATATCAACTCATTCTAGTTCGCTTATAAAGCATGCCAAACAAAGAATCTATCTTGAAAATAATAATGGACAGATTTCTGTTTTAAACAACTGTTATCCAGCTTATATACTCCGAGAAATTGCTACAGAAGAAGATTTTAAACCAGATTTTATCTTCTTTGTAGAAGATATTATGGCACAAAGGTATATGCATTATTTATTATCTAAATATTTAAAAGAAAAAAATAGCAATCTTATATGTAAAGTCATTCCTGTTGGAGGGTATAGACAAGTTGTCGAACTTATGGAAAAATATCCAACGTTATCTTACCCTATAAACAAAATGCAATCAATGCTTGACGCAGACGTCAAAGATACTTACAGAGAAATATTAAGAAAATCTGAAAAAACAGATGCTGATGTAGCATTTATCGACTTGTTTAGAAGAAATAAAAAAAATATCAGTTTCTTATCCATTACGCCAGAACTTGGTACTTGGGAATGGCTGACTTCCAATTCTAATATCTTGCAACAAAATATAGAAAGTAAATATGGGAGATTATCTTTTAATTTAACAACAAAAATACAAACAGTTGAAAGAGAAGAAGCTGGAAACAAAAATGGCAATTTGCGTAATTGGGCAAAAGGCTGTTTTAAAAACTTAGCATCCAAAATATGTCCATTAATTGTAGATTTTCAAGAAACAGATTTATTTAAATGTATTTTTGAAAGTTATATAGAGGATTTTACATCTGATTCAACCAATATGAATAAAATCAAGGCTTTTTTGGGTAAAATATTAAACCGAAAATAATTAATATCGATATTGCAATTGTGTATTTAATGCTTATCTTTGTCTTCAGAAATCGTACCCAAGATACAAACTGATGTCGAACGGTGCAAAGTTGTGAAAACCTTATTCAAGGGACTAACATCGTAATAAAGATATAACTTATTGAGAAATAGTGCTATACAAACCGATTTTCGGTTACTGGTGGCACCACTTTAAAATAAAAAACGTTGCGAATCATCTTTCGCAACGTTTTTTATTTATCTCCACAAACTATATTAGTAACCTTTTTATGGTTCAAACTAGTACTTCAACAAAGTAGAAAATCCCGTAATAACCGAACTGAACTAAAGACATAACCTGAATTATATTTTTCTAACTGCTCACAGTCTGTCGATGCAGCCCATGCCGCTGACAAACACTGTATCTTTACGGAATAGCATGCCTCGATATCAGAAACCGCATCTCCTACATATATCATTTCATTCGACTTAAAGCCATAATATAATGATATGGCCTTCATTGCTTCTGATTTTCTGTTCTTTTCAGAAGAGCCGGTTTCTATTCGGTCAAAACACCCATCCATACCAAATTGTTTCAATGTAATATCACAACTTCTTATACCTTTCCCCGTAATAAGAACTACTATTACATTTCTTTCATGTAATTGCCCGATCAATGTTTTCATCCCTTCAAATGGCTTGGGACATAAAATGGCATGCATTTCTTCATAAATTACATAGAAATCATTTAATGCCTTCTCCCGACTATTACCGGAAACCACTTGATTGATCATACCTTCTTCATTTAATCCGAAGGTCCGCGCTATCTCGTCATCTGATAATTCATGATCTACATAAGGAGTAGTCGCCTCTCTGAATGCTGCTAAACATAGCGGAATAGTATCTCCTATCGTACCATCCAGATCAAAAGCTACCAGCCGGATCATATTTTTCAGATTTATTGATTTGACGAATCACCCTACATGGGTTTCCAACAGCCAGACTGTTTGCAGGAACATTTTTGGTAACAACACTTCCGGCACCAATAACACTTCCCTTACCAATAGTAACCCCGGGCAATATAATAACTCCACCACCGATCCAGCAACCATCTTCAACAGTGACTGGAAGGGCAAATGTATGACGGACATATCGAACTCCCTCCGGTGCCTCAACAGGTGTTAACCGTTCATTCAAATCAATGGGATGCGTTGCCGTATAAATCTGGACATTAGGAGCAATCAGTACATTATTACCAACTGTAATCTTATTGCAATCGACAAACACACAGCCTATATTTACCGTAACATTATCACCAATATGAATATTACATCCATAATCGCAGAGAAAAGAATGTCCTACGGAAACCTCTGTTCCGATACTACCGAACATTTCTTTCAGAATCGCATATTTTTCTTCTTTTTGTTCATAAGACAGTGAATTGTATCTCATCAACAAACGGTGAGTTTTTCCTTTTAGTTCTAGAAAAACCGGAGCATGGCAATCATACCATTCACCAGCCAAGCATTTCTCCATCTCTGTTTTCATTCGTTCCCTCCCATGCGGATTTATAAGAAAGTAACAATTTCATCCTTGTCCTTTCGGGTAGTAAAGTGATCAGGTTGCTCTTGGATATATCCCAATGATACAATAGCTACCGGATATCTTTCGGACGACAGCCCGAAATTAGCTTTAAACAATTCCGGATCAAAGTTGCACACCCAACAACTTCCCAGCCCTATTTCGGCTGCGGCTAAACAGATATGCTCTGTAGCAATAGCAGCATCGATATCCGCATGATTTTTGTTATCGGATTTACGTACCCATGCTATCGATTTATCGGCACAAACAACAATATATACCGGTGCCCGTGCGAACCATTCTCTATTATAACATTGCCGTAAATTCTGTTTTTGTTCTTCACTGGCTACCACCATGAAATGCCAAGGCTGATAATTAACTGCAGAAGGAGCTAAACGGGCACATTCAATGATATAGTCGATTTTATCCTGTTCGACCCTGTCTGACTTATAATTTCTCACCGAGAAACGTTTTTTTGTAAGTTCTAAAAAGTTCATATCCTATCAATTTTTTATATTTAAAGCAAAGTTATACCATTTCCAGATCTATTATTATGTATTACTTTTCGTTATATCGGTAAAATTACGTTTTTTAGACTATATTTGTCTTATGAAAAGAGAAAACTTACATCAACCGTTTGAGATTAGTTTCAGTGAGTTTGACGAGTCAATGCTAAAAGAACACGACCATACTTTTTTTGAGTTGGTCTACATCTTATCGGGTACAGGTATCCAATGGATTAACAATAATAAATTTTCTTATCACGACGGACACCTATTTATGATAACTCCCGGAGACTCACATTCATTTGAAATACATTCCACTACTAAGTTTATCAATATTAAGTTCAATGATATCTACATTCATTCCGCTGTTTTCGGTACAGAAAACATAAAACGATTAGAATTTATCTTACAGCATGCCAACCACCAACCTGGCTGTATTTTACGAAATCGAACAGACAAACTACTCGTAAAACCTATGATTGAAGCCATCATCAGGGAATACGTCAATAGAAACTTATATAGCAAAGAAATCATAACGCAACTGATAAACACCATAATAATAGTCGTTGCACGCAATATCGCCATGTTTCTGCCTGAACAAGTCAATGAATGCTCCGAAGAGAAATCACTCGGTATACTGCAATATATCCAGACCTATATTTATCAATCCGAGAAAATCAAAACGAAAGCTATCAGTCAACATTTCGGCATTTCAGAGAATTATTTGGGACGTTACTTTAAAAAACACACAAACGAAACAATGCAACAGTACATACTGAATTATAAACTGAAACTGGTAGAAAACAGATTATTGCATAGTGAAATGAGAATCAGTGAGATTGTAGCAGAATTAGGTTTCACCGATGAAAGCCATTTAAATAAACTATTTAAAAAATACAGAGGTTGCAGCCCCACAAATTTCAGAAAGAATAATGCAGTATAGCCCCAATAATAAGTTATACAAGTTTCAGACGCCCTATTCGTCTGATATGCCCGATATCTTCTCCTTCTTTACATTTTCCTTTTGTTGCTCTCTATACTGTCGCGGAGGCATGCCATACCTTTTCGAGAACAGTTTATAGAATGTTCCGCGGTTGTTGAATCCGGTCTGGTCCATAATCTCTTCAATAGTAAGATTCTTGGCTATTAACAGTCGTTCTGCCATTGTTAGACGGTATTCCTTAATGATATCAGCAGGAGACTGTTCGGTTATCGGTTTTAGTTTCCGGTAGAACTGGCGGGTACTATACCCCATCTCACTACTTAGCAATTCCACTTGTAAATCGGGATTTGCAATATTCTTCTCTATAATCTCGAGCATTTTATCCAGGAACTCCTGATCTTCTTTATGTATACAATTACCATGTTCCATAGTGAAGGAACTGAAAATAGAGCTATAATATTCTTTCAAGTCTGCCTCCCGTTTGATGAGACGATAAACGATTTTCTCCAGATACTTCACGTTAAAAGGTTTGGTAACATAGGCTTCTGCTCCTGACTCGATGCCCTTTACCTGATCGTCTTCGTGATGTAGGGCGGAAAGGAGAATCAGTGGAATGTGACTCCATAATTTGTGTTGCTTTATCTTCTGAGCAAACGACAGTCCATCGATACCGGGCATCATGACGTCTGAAATAATTAAGTCGGGTTGCTTCTGCTCCAGACTGCTCAATGCATCTTTTGCATTATCAAAAGAGCGCACATTGTATTTGTCTGCAAAAAGTTCTGAAACGAACCATAACATGGAATTATCATCATCAATAACCATGATGGTCCGTTTACCCGTATCAAACTCTATGGCAGTCTTTTCTAAAACAATAGGTTCCTCCGTAGCCGTATGTAATAGTCCGGTTTCATAAGTAGTTTGTGTAGTGTCCCGTTCAGTTATGGGAAGATTGGGCAAGGTAACGGTGAATGTTGTCATTTCATAGAGAACACTATTTACGCTGATTTCCCCATTCAACTGCGTAATCATGCTCTTACAAATAGCTAATCCAAGTCCTGTCCGAGAATTCTTACCGTTCATCTCAACAGAATCCAATATTTTATAACGATCGAATATTTTGGATAAATTTTCTTTGGCTATCCCTTTTCCAGAGTTGGATATACAAAAAATTAACGACTGGTTTTCCACTTTCAACTCTATTGTGATAATTCCTTTGTCGGGCGTGTACTTAAAAGCGTTGGATATTAAATTGCCGACAATCTTATTGAAGCAGCTGATATCCGTATTCCATTCAATGCCCGGAGAAATATGTAACTGATAATTCATTTCTTTATTTTCAGCCAGTTCTTCGAAAGATTCCGCTATGCTTCTAACCTTTTCCGACACGGATAACTGTTGAATAGAAAGTACTTTATTGCCGGTTTCCAATCTGCGAAATTCAAGTAACTCTAAAATCAGATTATTCAGTTTTTCAGTATTTTGTTGTATCATCTTTGCATACTTCTGAGTGTATGCGTCAATCTCCGGATTGGCAAGTATCTTCTCACAAGGACCATAAATCAAGGTCAGTGGCGTACAGAATTCATGAGTGATATTAGTGAAAAAACGCAATTTTGATTCGTAGATTTCTTCTTTCTTCTCCCGGTTCATCTTGTCCAACATACGGTGTTGTTTGCGACGGTATATATAAATGAGCCTATATATCCCTGCAGTGCACAACAGTGCAAATAGAATGAAATATACCATATAGGCCAGCGGACTGAGATACCACGGCGGAGTGATACGGATAATGACGGATTGTGTTTGGCTTTCTTGCCCGTTTATATTGTTTTTGTATTTTACTAATAAAGAATATTCACCCGGAGCAAGATTAGAGAAAATAGCGCTGGTGGATGTTCCGTTTTCTATCCATTGGTTGCTCATTTCTTCAAGCTTATAATAAAAAGAATAGTTGTTGCCATTGATGTAATCAATAGCCATAAAATTTAGCTGAAAGAAGTTTTGACTGTAATCCAGTTGAAGGATTGTTTTACCCTCCTTTTCATAAAGAAACTTATGAATATTGTGTTCTTTGCCAAAGATAGACAGTCCTTTCAGGGTGATTTGCGGCATATACTCTTCGGTGATACAGTCATTTGTCTGAATGGAAATAAAACCATTTGTACCTCCAAAAAACAGTGTTTCCGAAACGACATCTTTATAGAAAGCACCATCACTGAACTCGGTGATTTCCAATCCATTTCCACTGTTATAGGTTTGCCCTGTACGAGTCTCGGGGTTGAAGCGTATCAATCCCTGGTTGGTACTCAACCAAAGATCGCCTTGGTGGTCCTCTAAAACTCCGTGTACAGTGTTATTTAAAAATAAGTCCGCTTTCGTATATAAGGAATCATCTTGTTCAAGATGCAACAACCCCGAGCTAGTTCCTAACCAATAACCTTTTGCGTTTTTGTAAATAGCAAAAATGTCGTTAGCTGTCTGACTGCTTACAATACTGTCAAAACGATGCGGAATCATTTCCCCTGTCTCTACATTCATGCGGTATGCACCGCAACCACGATTGCCAAACCAAAGTATGGAGTCGTTTTCCTGGTAAGAAGTAAAGAAATAGTTCGAAGCCATACGCCCGTTATCAATAACAGTACGGGAAGCAGATTTTACAGTAGGAGTAGCAGTAGAAGCATCAAAGATAACTTTTACAATGCCTTCACCTACCGTAGATACCCATAAGGTCGTATCATTCGGTTGTTTTATAGAATGCACATACTTCACTTTTTCTCCATTGGCAATGATAGGCAGTTCTTTTAATTGCCTGCTTAAGTACGAATAATAATTAATTCCATTTTCGGTTCCGATCCACAATTTATCTTTGTATCCGGGAGCAAAACAATAGACGGAATTATCTGCCAGCGCACTATTATATGGTGTAATCCGATCAGACGACATAGGCATACTGTTATCCGGAGTATACTTTTTAATGCGGAGTATCCCACTTCCTTTGGTTCCTATCCAAAGCGTTTGCTCCTGATCGTAGTAAAGAGCCCTAACCGGATTACTTATTTGATATACAGGAGTGTCTAAAAGAGTATTGGTAATAGAAAAGGTGTCATTATAATACATGTATACACCTTGTCCGTCTGTTCCTATCCATACAATATCTTGAAATTTATCTTTCATCAGACAGAAAATACCGGAATGTATTTCTGTTTTCTGTATCTGATATTTCATCTTTTGAGAGGACATATATTTTAGAACAATGAGACCACTGTTTTTGAAACCGATGTAGTAATCGTTTTTTTGCTTGATGATGGAAGATACTTCCCCATGCACTTCAATTTGACTTCTTAGATCAGCTATATAGTATGCTTGCCGGTTATTAAAATCATATTCGTAAAGAGCGTAGGTTTCGTCAATAAAGTAAGCCATATCTTTCTCGGCAAAGGCATGGTATAATTTACACGAATGCGTAAAAAGATTCTTACGGGTTAATGTCAGCCCCTGTTTTGTATTCTCAATACGATAACTTTGAGTCTCTTCATTGGAGGTAAATATCCATAAAATATCGTTTGAATCTACAGTCATAGAGAGTACATGGCTAAATTCAAGATTGGGAATTTCCAATCTATTGAAAGATTGTGCTTCTCGCTGATAATAATAAAGATAGCCATCATCTTTCAGAATAAAAAGCATGTCATCCTTATTGTTAGCCATAAAGTATTGCCCTTTGAATTCAGTGAAACTCTGACTGGTCTGTTGCTTGGTATCTAAGCGATTCAATCCATAATTAGTCTGCACCCATAATATATCCTTCTCCGATTCGATGATTTGATTTATCAAGTTTCCGGAAAGTAAGGTTTTGGAAGAGTTTATTGGGGTATACAAATGTATGTCGGTTCCATCAAAGATATTCATGCCATCGCAAGAGCCGATCCAAATGATGCCCCGATCATCCTGATAAAGAGAGAGAATAGCACTATTTGAAAGACCATCTCTATTGGAAAATTGTCTCAAACTGTATGCATGAACCTTCAAAGGCAGGCAAAATAGTAAGCAAAGAAAATACAGTAGTGACAAGTATGTTCGATAAATGTATTTCATGTTAGATATAATGCATTAGTGGGTTCACAAAGATAATACATGCCGGACAAATAATTCTCAAGTGCATGATAAATGTTTTCTCCCGAAGAGATTGCCATTTCTATCAAAATAGTATCCGAATCCGGACTTGCTCCACAACTTCTCCCTGCAAAGCAATATAAAAGGAGAGAAATGATGCAACCAGTCCGGATTGGATAAAGATCGAGATAGGATTATCACTCAATGACAGAGGCAAATCCTCCGTTACGTGCCAGACGCACTATTATTTTATCTCCTTTTTTAAGAGTATATTCTTTTTTTCTGTAATCCATAGCTTGTCGGTTAGCATTAACCCCATCCTCAAAAGAAGTCATCCGATAAGATTGTCCTTCTTTCAGGAAGTCAAAATCCAATTCAAAGGTTCTCTCTTGCTGTCGGTTGTTAGTCATGCCACCGATATACCACTTATCTCCTTTACGTTTTGCCACAATCACATATTCCCCAGCCTTAGCTTTCAAAGCAATGGTTTCATCCCATGTCTGCGGGACTTGAGTAATATATCGGGTACATTCGTCATTGCGATAGTAAAGTGTAGGATTGTCCGCCATCATCTGCAACCCACTTTCGAAAATAACAAATAAAGCCATTTGGTAAGCTCGTGTACCTATACTGGCTGAATTAGGACGTTCGGAACAATAAATTTCCGGTTGCATACTAAGCATGGCACCCGGCGTATAGTCCATTGCACCAACCGCATTTCTCATAAAAGGCAGATATATGCTGTTGTCCGGTCGACATCCACCCATTTGTTCCATTCCTCTTACGCCCTCATAAGACAATACATTCGGATACTTATATTCCAATCCGGCAGGCTTAAATGCCCCATGAAAATCGACAAACAGATGGTGCTTGGCAGCCTCTCGGGCTACTCTTTCATAATAATTCACCATCCACTGGTCACTTCTGTCCATGAAGTCGATTTTGACTCCCTTCACACCCCATTTCTCGAAAGTCTCAAACAGCCCGAAATTGTTTTCTACAGTGAGCCATGTCAACCAAAGCACAATGCCTACATTTTTTTCTTTGCCATAACGAATGAGTTCATGCACATCTACCGCAGGATTTGGTGTATAGGGATCACGGGTACTCATAGCCCAGCCCTCGTCCATAATAATATATGGTATACCATAATTAGCAGCAAAATCAATAAAATATTTGTAAGTATCGAGATTGCATCCTGCTACAAAATTAACATCCGGTCCGTAGGGAGTAGCACCGTTCCACCATTCCCAGCTTGCCAATCCGGGCTTAATCCAGGAAGTATCTTCCAATATGTTCTTTTCGGCCAATCTATAAGACATCGTATTCTCAATGAGTTGGCTATCTTCTGTACTAATGACAAAATAGCGCCAAGGGAAATTACGCTTTCCACTGGTTTGTGCTATATAGTCGGCTTCTTTCAGTATTTTGACACTCCGATCACCGTCTTCTCCAAATTCAAGAGGTACTCTGGGAAATACAGAAACCATACCATTGCTGCCATTACTTTTCAGAAAAACAGCCGGATAATCGGTTAGTGATGTTTCACTGATTAATATCTTACTTCCTTTTTGAGTATCAATCAGAATTGGTAATAAAGCCATTGAGGCAGATGATTTCCATTCTTTGCTATACAAATGGGTATATTCTTCTTCATAAGCCGTTTTAAAACTTCCGGACTGTTGCATGTGTAGCAAATAATTATCAGGGAAGTTCACTTGGAGGGTCTCATTCTTCACATTGATCATTCCTTTTTTATTGGTTATAAAACGGTAGGCAATTCCGTCATTGAAGGCACGAAACTCTACGGAATAACCTCCTTTGAAGTCTAGAAGAAGTTGGTTGTACCGATTACTTACAGACGAAAATTTCAATGGAATAACAGGCTTTAAAGACTCGTCTATATTCTTATGGCTTACTTTAGTCATTTTAGGATTCGTTCCCAATTCCTGGTCACCGATTTCCATTGCAAGGTGACACTGCTTTAACAATGTCTCATTCCGGCAAATGACATCGTAGTAGATTTTATCTGAAAGATTCACTGAAATCTGAATATTCCCATCCGGCGAAGCCAGCTTATGTATGTTCTGTCCCTGAACATACAAAGAAATACTGAAAATTAATAGCAGCAGTAATTGTTTTTTCATACTAAATGATGTGTTTTAAAGTTTTATTGTTTGCAAAATTAGCACATAAATAGAATATTCTGTTCTGCATTTGTGACATATATGTATCCATTTATGTCATTATGGGTTCTATATACTTTAATGTCATGTATTTGGGTGCGTTTTTAAGTATAGATTTCTATCTTTGTACAAATGAATAAAACTAAAATAATGTGTATATCAAAGTAAAAACTAAAGGGTATGAAAAACAAATGTATGCTAGTTGTAATTTTACTGATCTTGTCAGGTACAGCATTTGCAAAAATTGTGCTGCCACCTATTTTCTCTGATAATATGGTGTTGCAGCAACAAACCAATGCTCCCATTTGGGGTGAAGCGCAGCCTATGAAAACTGTAAAAGTAACCACCTCATGGGATGGGAAGACGTATGCGGTTCAGGCTGATAAAGCAGGAAAATGGAAAGTAACTGTTCACACGCCTGTTGCCGGAGGACCATACGAGATTGCCTTGACAGATGGTAAGAAAGTAAGTTTAAAAAATGTGATGATTGGCGAAGTATGGATATGTTCGGGACAATCGAATATGGAAATGCCATTAGGGGGATGGGGAAAGATTACAAATTACCAGAAAGAAATTGCAGAAGCCGGACACTCTAATATACGACTTCTGCAAATAGAACAAATCAACAGTACCCAACCGGAAACGAATATAAAAGTCCGCAATGACAGTTGGCAGGTTTGTTCACCGATAACCATCCCTGAGTTTTCTGCTACAGCTTATTTCTTTGGCAGAGAAATCTCAGAGAAACAAAATGTTCCGGTTGGCTTGATACATACTTCTTGGGGAGGCACAAACGTTGAATCCTGGATAAGTGGAGAAGTCTTGAAGGAGATGCCGGAATTTGTGAAAACAGTGGAGTCCATTCAGAAGATGCCGGGTGATAAGAAAATACTCAAAGCAGAATATTTAAAGGAGCTCACTGCCTGGAATAACCGTGTGGACGAAGGTTTTGCTGAAGGAAAACCGGTAAGAGCTGCTGCATCATTAGATGACAAAGATTGGGAAAGTATGAATTTCCCGGGTGGAGTGGGTCCACAATTGGCCGGCTTTGATGGAGTTATGTGGGTTAGAAAAGAAATCGAAATTCCCGCTAGTTGGGCAGGTAAAGATGTACAACTATCCCTGGGGGCTATTGATGATAATGATATTACTTATTGGAATGGAATAGAAATAGGCCGTACAGATGGGCCGACTCTTCAACGCAAATACATCATTCCGGAAAAAATGGTAAAGGCTGGAAAAGCAATATTAGCCATTCGAGTCTTGGATACAGGTGGTAACTGTGGCATTTGGGGAGACCTTTATCTTCGCTCTACAAATGATGAACAGATTAGTCTGTCCGGTGATTGGAAATATCAGGTTGCTGCGGATACTCATAAGGTAGGGGCACTTCCGATAGACAGATCCGTAGATCCCAATTTACCGACTTCCCTTTATAATGCAATGATTCATCCACTGATATCTTATGGTATTCGAGGAGCAATTTGGTATCAGGGTGAGAATAATTCTTCCAGAGCCTATCAGTATCGGGAACTTTTCCCATTGGTAATAGAGAATTGGCGCCGGGATTGGAAACAGGATTTTCCATTCTATTTTGTGCAACTGGCCAATTTTATGCATGAAGTTTCCCAACCGGCAGAATCAGAGTGGGCAGAGCTTCGTGAAGCACAAATGCGTGCATTGGCAGTAGGCAATACCGGTATGGCTGTAATAATAGACAGAGGTGACGCCAACGACATTCACCCTAAAGATAAACAAACCGTAGGACATCGACTGGCTTTGATTGCCCGTGCCAAAACATATGGGGAAAAACTGCCTTATTCCGGCCCGATCTATCGCTCCCATCAGATTGTAGGAAATAAGATAATTCTTTCTTTTGATCATACCGATGGTGGATTGAAAAGTAGCGATGGCAAGGAGTTGAAAGGCTTTGCTATAGCCGGGCGCAATCATGAATTCCATTGGGCCAAAGCTGAGATAGACGGAGACAAAATTATAGTCAGTGCACCTGAAGCGGTACCTTATCCGGTTGCTGTGCGATATGCTTGGGCCAATAATCCGGTCTGCAATTTGTATAATGGAGCAGGACTTCCGGCTTCACCTTTCCGAACAGATGACTGGAGAGGAATTACGCAAAAGGATTAATTGTTCTCATAAAATACCCTCATCCTTTGTCACTGTTAAACGAAAGGTATGAGGGTATTTTGTAAATGCTGATATATGGCCTCCAAGGGTATCCTGAATGTTACATAAATAAATTACCGGATTACTACTTTCTGCACCCTTGTCGTATGAGATAAACATTTATCGTCCACGTAAACTATAAAACCTTTTCCCCTACCATATTTTTTCCCTTTCTTATCAAAAATAATGGTAATGGTTTTGCCTTGGCAATATACATTATCCAAACAAAAATAGTCCCAACATCCATCAGGAACAAGAGGGTTTATGATAATACTTCCATCTTCCTGCGGACGAACTCCCATTAATCCTGAAATAATCAAATTACAAAAAGAAGAGTGGTTATAATCTTTCCCTCTTTCTACACCACCTTTAGAATCATCCCAAGTTCCGTTTTTCCATGATTTCAGGCGAGTCCTCGATATCCAGTCTCCCGTATAGGGATTGATATTTTCATCAATCCAACAAATCGTATCGTTATTGACTGATAAAATACGATGACTATTACTGTATATGTTCAAAAGACTTAAATAATCTTTTTTAGTGATGATGGGAGAATCATAACTATTGAAATAGTTAGCCATTGCTGCCAGTGTCATGGAAGTCAAATAGGGCCAGCTGGGACCATTCCATTGACATTCGTGTCCTTCGTATGAAATCTTGAAATCAGGGCAACGCTGTTCTACAGTAGTTGGGCCATAGGCTGCTTCAAATCCCTTGGAATCAAATAGTTGTTTCCATGCTATGGAATAGTTATCCGGCGGTATATTATAGAACCAGGGAATGTATCCAAGAAGTTCACGTGCATAAGAGAATTCCATCTTGCCATTTAGAGGTATAACCTTATAGAAATCAGCCTGTTTATCCCATAGCCTCCGGTTTATTATTCCTTTTAACTTATCAGCCTTCTTCTGATAGGTCCGGGCTTCCATGTCACGATCTACTATTGAAGCTATTTTTGCCAACGCAACAGCCTCACCGTACATATAGCTGTTAATGGTAGGGCGATAACCACGTCCACCTTCTGACAAATGTCCGGAAACAGACATCTCCATTCCATCCCTGTCGTCAACCTGCCAGAACATTCCAGTCGAATCCCGCTTTTCTTCTTCCCACTTTGCAAAGTTATCTTTTAGCTTGGGATACAAATCGGCCAGTAGCATTTTATCATTGTGAATTAAATAGTAATTGTAGATAGCGTCTGCAGCCCCAAAGCTGTATAGCCTCGGATTCCCGCTACCAGAAAACCAGAAAGAAGCATAATCAGATAAAATTTCAGCGTTTCTCAGCCACCGGCCCTCGTAGAAATGATGGTTAGCCGCACAACTGATGGTATTATACTTTCCGGCCCAAGGAACATCCGGCAAGAATTCAGTAATAACGAACCCGTCAGGAGTCTTCTTTATATGCTTTCTATAGGTCCACCATCGAAAATAATATGTTTTCTCCAACTCCTTATCCGGACACTCAAAAAATGGAATATTCTTTCTTAAAAAATCAGATGCACCACAGTTAGGGATATCTTGTTTATACAATTCATTATCTTCACGATTGAATTGATTGACGTAAGACTCGATTACTTCCGGAGCATCTTTAATGAGGAAGTTTTGCCCCTGCATGTGCAGGGGCAAAACTATACCTAAAGCTATAAATAACTTCTTTATTTGCATATAGCTTAGAAATTTAAGTCATGATTGTCATAAATAGCCAAACCAATCTGTTCCAAATGTTCATTCCGCCCATTGTACCAAAGCATCCAGCAGTCTTTCTCTTGAATGGCAAATGGCTTGTAAGTGGCACTGGCATCCCACCCACCTTCCGTAGGAGAAATGATCGGGTTTTCGGAGTATCTTTCCCAATCATTGATTCCGTCTTTGGAACGTGCCATTCCTATCTGCGCAAAATTAATGTCATAGAAACCGATATAAAACATTAAATAATCATTTTCGCGTTCTATCACCTGACATGCGGTAACCTTATGCTGTTCCCAACTTTGTGCAGGATCGGCTTTAAATATCGGATTTTTGTCCCATTTAGTCCAATGTAACCCGTCTTTACTCGTTGCATAACCGATAGCATCGGGTTCATATTGTTCTCCTCCGGAATACCACATTTTAAAAATATTCTCGTGTTTATCCCAAATTACATGAGGACACATGACCGCAACTTTCTCCCAAGGCTGTTCCGCTGACAAGACCGGTTCTTTGCTTTGCCGTTCAAAGTTATAGCCGTCTTTACTTATAGCATATCCAATCCATGACTTACCGTCATTTTGTCCCGTATACCACATGTGATACAGTCCGTCTTTGTAAACAACAACCGGACGATTCATGTCAGCCTCCCAACTACTGCCTTCAACAGGTGGCAAAACTATTTGCGGCGCACTCCAATTTTTTCCATCTTTACTTGTGGACAATGCAATACTTTTTTGGGGGCGCCAAGAACTGTACATTTTATAAGAGTCACTATCTTTCAGTACACAAATATCGAATACCGTACCTAAATCGCCACCACCCAAGACAGGATTATTTTCATATTTTACCCATTTTCCTGTGGCCTCCTCTTTTTGTATTGTTTTCTTTGGGGAGGTAGTGCAACTACAAATTCCGATGATGACGGTAAGGCTAATCAATGTCTGAATTACATTTTTCTTCATGTTCATTTTCTGTTTTTTACCTTTGCTTTTCCCCCTCCCTACAGACAGGGAAAAACAAAGGTATGGATATTACATTAAATTTTTAACTTTAACTATTACTATTTTTCCCAGCCGGGATTTTGTTTCAAGTCAGGATTCAACACCAATTGTTCAGTAGGAATCGGCTGAAGATACGCTTTTGTTGGGTCGAAATGAAAATGTCCGTCCGGAATGTGGCGTTGATAAGGTTCAAAATAACCTTCACTGTCCACCCAGTAGTTGTCCTGATTACGTTCGGGACTCCAATGCCCCACCTTTTCCATGAAATCTGCCTTATTGATTGCGGCGGGAATGTGGAAGTCGTTTTGGAAATACTTCACTAACCAATCCAGGTTTTCAAACTGAGCAGCGTTTGCCCCCTGTATTCTATCGTGATTCCATAAGTGGTGGGCACGCCAACGCTTTAAGTCATCGTGGCGGTAACCTTCACATGCTAATTCTATACGGCGTTCACGTCGAATCTCCTGTAGCAGATTGGAAACCGGTACCCCCTCATAACCTCTTGCTGCCGTAAAGTCTCCCTTCGGATCGGTATAACCTACGGAAAGTGTGAGATGTGGCATACCTACCCTATCACGCAGTTTATTAATGGTAATGTCTAAATCATTCTGTGTGATGTTACCCAGTTCAGCTCTTGCCTCTGCATAAATCAGCAGTGCTTCAGCATAGCGAAAAATGATACTTCCTTTGATACTTCCCGAAATGGTCTCCTGTTCGTTGGCATCGGGATCAGCACCTTTGGCCAGTTCATATCCTGTGGAACACTTCTCTACACCGGAAAGGGTAATATTCGGCTTTATGAACACAACCGTTGTATCCTTCCCGTTGATAGTTCTCGGACGTCCGGGAGTAAACATTGTTTGTGCCAAGCGTGGGTCACGGTTGGCAACCACATTCAATAAATTAGTATCCCCTGCATAATTTTCGGCCAGGCTTATCGGCAATGCCTGTGTACCGTCTTCACTGATGCAGAGATAGGAATCAACCAATGCCCTGGTCAATCCTACACCGGCACCATTACGTCCGGGATTACGGTTATCATTGTGCCAAAATCCCAGTGAGCGATCAAATTTCTTCCATAGCATAATCTCCTTGCTGCTTGAATAGTCCCAACGGTTGAACAGTGTGTGATAGCCGTCTTCCACGCCCATGTTGTCCAAGTCAAACAACTGGCTGTCAATGACCAACTTCGCCATTCTGGCCGCTTCTTCCATATAAGCCTGTACATTTCCCTCTCCGGCGAAAGGTGTACCGGCATGATACTTTTCCCAAGTGGCTTCGAACAGGGCAATTCGTGCTTTGTATAGCATAGCTGCCTCTTTTGAGACACGTCCGGTCTCCTGCTGACTATATGTCGGTAATCTGTCTATGGCATCATCCATGTCATTCAGAATCTTATCAGCTAACTCGTGCCGCTTCAGGCGAGGGCCGTACAATTCTCCTGATTCAAGATCCAGTGTTTTATCAATCCAGGGAGCACCGCCAAACTTCTGCAGAAACTGTTCATAGTAGAGCATAGCTCTGAAGAAGTAAGCTTCACCAATGTATTTGCGGGCTTTTTCCGGTTCGGGAGACTTGTCACAGTTATCCAACAAAAAGTTGACACTGCGTATTTTTCCCCATTCAGTAGTTCCCCAGCCTTCGCCACTGGAAGGAACCTGGTGCAAACCTTCAATCAAGTCTTTGTTATCTTGATAATTGTCACTAAGCAGGTTATCCGAACCTCGGTCAATATGATAAATATAGTTGTTAGGCGAGCCCCAAAATGAGGTATAAAACTGATTTACGTACAGTTTGCATTCATCTGCCGTATAGGTCAGATTCACATCCGCAATCTGATCCAGTGGGTCTCTTGCCAACCAGTCTTCACAAGAAGAGATTGCCATGCCGGTAAATAGGCAAAGTGTATAGATTAACTTTTTCATCTTTTTGTATTTTTAGAGTTTTAGAATGTAACGTTAACACCAAAGGAAATTGACTTGGAGATGGGATATGCACCGCCCCACGGAGCTTCGGGATCAAAGTTCTCGTTAATACCGGAGAAAGTCAGCAGGTTATCTCCACTGAAGTAAATGCGTACTTTTTCCAGCCCTACCTTATTAATAATAGCTCCCGGTAACGAATATCCCAACTGAATGTTCTTCAGGCGGCAATAAGCACCAGTATCCATGTAACGGGTCTGTTTCTGCAAATTCTTACTGGTGCTCCACAAATAGAGTCTTGGTAACCATGGATCCGGATTACTTCCATCCTCACGCCAGCAGTCCAGTGTGTTTTTCCATACATTGGAACCCCATTGCCCACCTCCGAGTCCAAAGGCAACAGGACCTTCCAGCCATAAGTCACGTTTCATGGTTCCTTGTAAGAACATCGAAAAGTCGATACCGTTCCAGTCTGCATTGAAGCCAAAACCAAAATTATAGCGGGGAGTATCATTACCAATGATAGAGAGGTCTCCATGGTCTTCCAGCGTCTGATTTCCATCGTTAATGTTAGGATCATCATCCAGATTCACATACTTGATGTCACCTACAACCCAGTCACCACCAAACTTGTTCTGTACGCCAGAATCGTTAATGGCTTTCGCTTCAGCAGGATCGGTCATTATATGATCGGTGGTATATCCCCATATGGTCCCCATCTTCTTACCTACGTAGTAGTCATATATCAGCCCCTTGGGATTTGAATATTTCAAAACAGTTCCTTGGTAATCTGAAAGATTGAACGATACACTGTAGTTGAATGATTTGGATGCCAGCGAGAACTGGTCTCTCCATCCGAGTGTCAGTTCCCAACCCTCATTACGTATATCGGCATTGTTCGTATCAGGAGAGTTTACACCCAGCACGGCAGGCAAAGTGACACCCTTTGTAATAAGTCCGATAATATCTCTTCTGTACCAGTCGAACGACATAGTAAGCCGATTGTTCAGTGCGGCGATGTCAACGCCAAAGTCCAAAGTACGATTCTTCTCCCATGTATTATAGGCAATCATATTAGGAGCACCAAAGGCACTGATTCGTTTGTCACCCATAATATAATCGGTCGTAGCGTTATAAGGTACGGTAGAGATATATTGGTAATTTTTTCCCCGCATATTGCCCAATTCTCCCCAAGATCCTCTTAAACGTAATTCGGAAAGTATCGAAGTATAAGGTTCGAAGAAAGCTTCCTTAGCCACATTCCAACCGGCGGAAAAAGCTGGGAAAGTTCCCCACTGGTGTCCTTTGGCATAACGGGAAGAACCGTCTCTGCGCAGGTCGAACTCAAAGAGATAGCGGCTCTTGTAGTCATAGTTGAAACGACCGAAGAAACCGAGAGTAGCATAATGATCCAGAGAATCCCAGGCCTCTATCTTTCCTGTACTGGTAGAAATGGACGGTTGGCCCGGTAATACCATCCCCATTTTATTGGCATAAAGACCGAAGTTCTTCTTATATTCCGACTGCATACCGGCCATTATCTTGAAATTGTGTCCCTTGAACTCTTTTTCATACGTAGTATATGCATTCATTGATGTGAAGTCATCATTGTTAGATTCCTGCCATACACGCGTATCTTCAGTTCCAAATCCACCTTCAAGGTAAGGCTCGTTGCTCACCGAGTAGGAATAAATGAGACCTTTGGAGTAACTACGTTTGTTCATCCATTTGTTGTAGGTAAAGTCGGCATTGATAGTCCAACCTTTCAGTGGCTTGATGACTACGTTAGCAGTGCCCCAGAAGTTATCGGTGTATGAGGTCTGAGGATTGGCATCGGCAATGAATACCATACGTCCGGCCGGAGAGAAATGTCCATTGGGATCACGCACAGGAATAGTAGGCCACACTACTTGTGTCCAACCAATCATATCGTTGACACTGCCACCCGGATTCATGCCGTAAGCGGGAGATACACTCTTTTCGTGTGAATAACGCACATTCAAGCCCACGGTCAGCCACTTCGTCACGTCAGTCGTAATTTTGGCCAACGCATTGTAACGTTGATAATGATCATCGTAATATCTCAGTTTGCCTTCGTCTTTCAGATATCCCAGAGACATGACGTATGTAGTCTTGTCGCTACCACCCCGAATTGAGATGTTGTGTTGTTGGTTCAGCTGGTTATTCTTAAACATAGCTTTTTGCCAGTCTTCGTTGGCATTTGAACGTCCGTCTCCCCAATCAGCCCAACGGTCCGGATTATCTCGTTGCGGCACGTTGTTGGGAATACTGGTCGGATCATAGTAATATTTTTCAATACGCTCCATCGTCTCCAGGTCAATAATACCACTACCGCCTCCATTGATGTCAGCTTCTCTAAAAAGTCTGGAAAACTCCAATGAACCGGCTGTTTTGGGTAGTACGGTCGGACTGTTGAACGAAAAATTATTGTTATAATTGATGACAGTCTTTTCATTCTTCTTACCTGACTTAGTGGTAACCAATATCACACCGTAGGCAGCTTGTGCTCCATAGATAGCACTTGCAGCAGCATCTTTCAATACAGTCAACGTCTCAATGTCATTGGGATTCAAATCATCGAAATAACCGGTTACACCGTCTATGATAACCAATGGACTGTAGGTTGCGTCCAGTCCGGCATAACCTCGGATATTGAACGATGTCTTCTTACCCGGACCACCGTCTCCATTGGAGATATTCAAGTTGGCTACCTTACCCTGAAGTGCTGCGGCAGCATTAGTTACAGGACGGTCCTCAAGTTCCTTCGCCCCCACTGTGGCAATAGCACCCGTAAGGTTGGCTTTCTTTTGTACACCGTAGCCCACTACCACTACTTCGTCTAACAATTCCGTATTGTTCTCTAATGTAATATTTAGAAAATTACCAGTTACTTTTACTTCCTGAGATAAATAACCGATAAAAGATACCACAATAGTAGAACCTTTTACAGCGTCGATGGCAAAACTACCGTCTATGCTAGTAATCACTCCGGTCGTGGTCCCTTTTACAACTACATTAGCACCAATTACAGGTTCGCCAATATTGTCTACAACCTTACCTTTTACTTGTATAGCCTGCTCTATGGCGGCCATCGCGTCCATACTTCCAAAAAGTAGCAATACCATTAGAGGTATTAGAATGTGTTTTTTTATTTTCATAATACTAACTTTGATTAAAAAGACATTTATTTTTCAACATCTGATAGTTCCTTGTTTATGTAAACAGGAAGAATGAGCTAGGAAGAGTTTTCTTTTGTCATACCAATTCTTTTTTAATAAGTGTTTATATTTATTTAGTTACTGCTAACCGAGCATACATCTCTACCATAGCAGCTTGCGTTAACAGCCACTTACGGTCATCATGGGTTCTTCCACTGAAATCGATATCAAAAAGCCCCTTCTCATCACGCACATGTTCCCATGCATAATCCATGTTTTGATTGAAAGAGTTGATATATGTTTTATTATGGTCAGTTTGGTAGAGTTCAATGAACCCTCTCAGCATAACGGCAGTAAACCATACATCCCCCTTTTTAAGGAGTTTGAAAGGTTCCCCTTCTTCAGGTATAAAATTTATAAAAAAATAGTTATAACACGCTTTTGCTATATTTTGAGCATCCTTCAAAAAATGGCTACGACCGGTAAGTTGATATAATAAAGTGGCAGCCTGCATCATTTGCCCACTATTGTAGGCATATTTAGACTTATCAATTTTTCCATCCAAAGAGATATTGTCAAAGTATAAATAATCGGTCGAATCTTGCAGTCTTTTTTTAGTCCACTCATATAGTTCCTGCCCTTTTATCAGGTAAGAACTATCTCGGATAGCTTTGAACATTTTTAATGCGAACACTGATGCCGGTGCGTTAGAACATGTATTTTTAGATACTTTCTTTTGCTCACACCAATAGATACCTCCGCCTAATTTGTCATCTGCTCCACTCTCTATAAATTTCCAGATAAGCTGGGCTTTCTTCAGGTATTTTTCTTCTTTTGTATTTAGATAAGCATCTGTGAAGTCAATACCCAACCAGATATTATCATCGTAGAAGCGGTCGGATTGGGAAGCCGTGTTTATGTACGAGGCATAACCGGCAGGGCTTCTGCTGATATCTAAATATTTTTCAAGTCCCCGCAATACCTTGTTATCGAGTAATGTCTTATAGCTCTCATCCCCGGTTGCTGCACATAGTGCATTTACAGCAGAAAATGTCCCGGAATAAGGCCATAAGTAAGAATATTGATTGGGGATTGCTTTTTGTTCTTCAGAAGCCAGATACGTGGCTGTGTAATTTCCTACATTAGAAGGATAATTCTCTCTTAACAGACAGGTTCCTGATACAGAATAATTTGCATATAAAGAATCAAGTGTTTGTGTAGCCCGTATCAGAGTTAAGCCACTATCTATAGTAGTTTGTTCTTGTGTATCGCATCCGGTCACAGTCAATGCACAAATGAAGATGATGAAAAGTACTTTTTTTGAGTTCATTGTCGCTCTGTTAGATTATTATTGTGTATCATTACTTTCTTTTAAAGAGGATATTTTTAAGATATCCTCTTTTCCTTCGTTTATAAAACCTCTTTCACCTAATCAATTTCTCTAATAACTACTGAAATCTGCCTGCAAAAGTATAAGATACACTGAAAGGTGCTTTATAAATCCATGACATAAAAGTATAGCTGTATCTTATGACATAAATTTGGATAATTATGTCCCGAAATCGTATAAGAAAAAGTGAGAAAAGAGAAAAAAAGATGATTTATGAAGAAGGAAAGAGAAAATTATATATTATCCATCAACAACCAAAGTACAATTCCGGTCAAACTTTGACGATTGGTAGAGCATCACTTTATCTCTTCCCCCGGTAGTATAATTAAGATCCGAAAGCAATTCATGTTATTTTGATCGCATTTCTTTTTTGGTAACGGGGATTTATTACATCGATTCCTGTTTTTTTGCCTCAAATATGATTAAGCAGATAATAAAAAATGAATAAATATCACCCATTGGAAATAAAATGCCATATTTGCACAATATTATATTCATTTTACCTAAAACAAATTATCAAATCCCATGCATACCACCATTTTAGAAACCGAACGTCTCCTTCTTCGTCCTTTCCGGGAAACGGATCTGCAAGAGCTCTTTGAATGTTGCCAAAACCCAAACTTAGGAAATAACGCCGGCTGGGAACCACATAAAAGTATCGAAGATTCCAAAGAGGTCTTACATACTGTATTTATGGGAAATGAAGGAGTTTTTGCCATAATTCTCAAAGAAGATAATTCACTGGTGGGTTCTATCGGTATTATTACTGACCCCAAACGGGAAAATACCCGGACACGTATGCTGGGATACTGGCTGAAAGAGTGCCATTGGGGAAAAGGTATGGCCTCGGAAGCGACACGAACCATATTGGATTATGGATTTAACGTACTGGGATTGCATTTGATTTCAGCGAACTGTTATCCGCATAACACCCGTTCCCGACTTTTATTGGAACGGAACGGATTTGTATACGAAGGTATACTCCATGAAGCAGAAATGACTTATGACGGACATGTATACGACCATTTATGCTTTTATCAGAAAAAAGGAAGAGTGCCCATGGACTAAAAAGATCTTACGATGATATCCGCAAATAGAGTACGGACTGAACAGCCAACAAAATCACAAAAAGATATTCCGCTGTCAGATATACTGCCAGAGAGGCGGTATAATGACTTAGCAGATACAAATAGAACAAATAAATAACAATCGTTATCAACTGGAACCAAAAGGCAATACGGGTTTTACCCGTACCCGTCACCGCATTAATATACACATATCCAGGCAAAGCAAACACATAATTCAGCAACATCACTGCAAAAGGGATACTTGAAATATTAATAAGTTGAGAACTGTCCGTATAGAATCCAGTAATCTGCCGACGAAAGACCATAGCTAATACTACCAAGGGAAGCCCAATTGCATAGCCCAACTTTAAAATTTTCCTACAAAGCGGAAACAGGTATTGCCTCTCTCCTGCTCCGATCAAATTACTGACTAATGCTCCCGTAGTGGCAGCAAACGAATTGACAATCACAAAGAAGATTGTAGAGACACTTCGAATAATATTAGAAACAGCAAGCTGAGCTTCTCCCAGTCGTTCAATAACCACGAAAAAAAGAAACCACGGAGCAACACTGATAAAGGCATGGAGCATACTCCATACGGAGAGGTGCCATAGCTCCACTAACAAACATTTGTCAAATATAAATTTTAGTCCAAAGTCTGTTCTATCGATTTTCAGCCAAGTATAAACCACAATAATCAGAAGAGAAGCAGCTTCGGACAAAGAAGAAGCTATCGCTGCACCCGCTATTCCTCTATCAAGAACAAAAACAAACCAATAATTACAGAGAATATTTATTAGAACGGCTGCCAGTGCCGCCCATGACAAAGCATTGGTTCGGACAATACCAATATAAAAAGAACGAAATGCCAGAAAGGGAAAAGAAAAAAGCAAACCGAAACATCTCCAATCCAGATAATCAATCACGGCACAATATATCTCAGAAGAGTGCACAAAATATCTCAAAAAGAAACGGAGAAAAAAAATAAGAAGAGAGGCTAAGCAAGATAGCAAGTACACATAGAAAGACTAACCCCTGAAAGAAAGTTCTGCCTGTTCCGGTATAATGTCCCTTTCCATTGTACTGTCCAACCATCACTTGTACTCCCAAGCTAAAACCAAATCCTAACATATAAATAGCAAGATAATAAATACTGCCAAGAGCGGAAGCGCCAAGTTCCACCTCACCAACATGCCCTAGAAAAACAGCATCGGTTATATTGATTAATTGTTCCATCAGAATGCTCAACATCACAGGATAGTTGATAAGCCAAATTTGTCGATAAGTATAATTCATTGCTCAACTTTATGAATACTGCACATTTATGACACAAGGAAGATATCCTACCCAACAGTATCAACATGTACATAACTGATAAATAAATAAATAGATATGAAACTCAGGGAGAGAAGCCGGGGCATCTATCCTATAGCTGAATAATTTTATTTAGAAAAAATTATTCGTCGAGCTTAGCTATATACAAAGTTTCATGTAGGAGATTAATGACTTAATGATGAATACGGAACAAAAGTATAAAAAAGAAGCGGATAAACAATTTTCTCCCTCAAACGTTTTATTCTCACATAGAATGAAAAAACAAATAAGAATATGGAACAGTCATTCAAAAAGGGAATTGTACTCCATCTAGCCTCATTAGTAGAATATTCTGAAGGTGGAATTATCAGTAAGCAGTTAATCAAAAGCCCTGCCGGAAACATTACTTTATTCTCATTCGACAAAGGCGAAGGACTTAGCGAACACAGTGCTCCATTCGATGCTTTAGTACAGGTATTGGAAGGATCTGCGAATATTGTTGTAAATGGACAAGTTTTTACGGTAAATGCAGGAGAAAGTATTGTATTTCCGGCTAATGCGCCGCATGCATTGACAGCTATTGAAAGATTTAAAATGTTACTGACAATGATTAAAGAGTAGAATCCTCTGATACAACATTCTGGATTGAGATAGAAGAATAATGTATCAGGTAAGTTTATTCCTGATTTTTTAATATCTTTGTTGAAATCAAATCTTACCTCAATACGATGAATGTCAAAATAGAAAGTAGCTGGCAACAGCGCCTGCAAGAAGAGTTCGATAAACCCTATTTCGAAAAATTAGTGAACTTTGTCAAGAATGAATACGGGAAGGCACATATACTTCCACCCGGACATCAAATTTTTCATGTATTCAATTCATGTCCTTTTCAGAATGTAAAGGTAGTCATTTTAGGTCAAGATCCATATCCTAATCCGGGACAATATTATGGTATATGTTTTTCCGTACCGGACGGTGTCGCTATTCCAGGTTCACTTTCCAACATTTTTAAAGAGATACATCAGGATCTAGGCAAGCCGATTCCCAATTCGGGTAATCTGGATAGATGGGTCAAACAAGGAGTATTCCCCATGAATTCCGTACTTACCGTACGAGCTCACGAAACAGGTTCACACCGTAATATAGGATGGGAAACTTTCACCGACGCAGTCATCAAAAAATTAAGTGAAGAACGTGAAAACCTGGTATTCATGTTATGGGGATCATATGCCAAAGAAAAAGCATCACTAATCGATACCGATAAACATTTAATATTAACCGCCGTACACCCTTCTCCCCGATCCGCCGATTATGGATTTTTCGGTTGCAAACATTTCAGTAAAGCCAATACCTTTTTACGAAGCAGAGGCATAGAAGAAATTGACTGGTAGCATTTTTATTTGCATTCAGCAACATCGGACAAGTGCTCTCTTTCTTTTCACCCTATCTTTGCAACATTGAAATACCAATTGAATCATGGAAGGAAAAAAGACAACGCAAGAAGAATATCAGAAGTGTGTAAATGCAGTAGTAGATTATATTAATCTCCACTTGGGTGAAGAAATTGACCTGAAATCATTGGCCAGGATTTCCCATTTCTCCCCCTTCTACTTTCACCGCATTATGAAAGCGTTTTTGGGTGAACCCATCGGTACCTTTATTGTCCGGACACGAACTGAAGCAGCGGCACGCCTATTACGTTATTCATCAACTTCCATATCCGATATTGCCTATCGGATCGGATATGCTTCTCCATCGTCTTTTTCCAAAATATTCAAACAAATGTATGGTATCTCTCCAACAGAATATCGTAATAATAAAAACTATGTAATTATGAAACCAGCAATTATTAAACCGGATCTGGAATTGAAAAAGGAAATCAGAGAACTCCCCCAACGAAATGTAATTTATATCCGCCTCTTTGGTGATTATAAACTAAATGACTATGCAGGCACATGGATGCACCTCATTCAGTTTGTGAAAGAACAAAATCTTCCGATGGGAGACCCTTCTCCACTCTGTATCTACCATGATGACCCCAAAGTAACCCCAACCGATAAACTTCGTACTGACGTATGTATGTTGTTACCATCAAATGCAAGGCCGAAAGGAAATGTAGGATTCAAGCAATTGCCTGCCGGACGTTATGCAACCTTCCTATACAAGGGTTCATACGATCAGTTGCAAGCCGTGTATGACACAATTTACGGCAAATATCTACCTGAAATGGAGTGTACACTAAGCGATGAACCAAGTGCTGAAAGGTATCTTAATGATCCATCATGTACTCCTCCCGAAGAGTTATTAACCGAAATCTACATTCCAATCCGGTAAATCTTCAAAAGAATATAGGCAGGCAAGGCATTTTCTCCTCTTGCCGGCCTATTCGTACTACTGCAATAAATATATTCAATACAAATAATACATACTAATCTCTCCCCCAACTACCCTTTCTCTTATATAATAATGTAAGCATCGTATCCAATTAAACAATTATTATATAAATTCAAAATATTATCGTAATTCATAGTAATAATTATATTAATAACACTAGTTTTGTTATCACATAAACCAAACGACTAAAAAGACAAATAAATAACCCCAAAACTAAATCATGAAAAACAAGTCAATTGCATCTTTTATGATAAAAATCGTAATGATGCCTCTACTCTTTACAATCTCATGTGTAAATGAAATTTCAGAAGATCCTGTAGATATTCCCGGAGAGATACCCATCCGTCTTTCTACACAAATTTTATGTAACCACACACGTGCTATCAATAACGAATTTCAGGAAAAAGATGCCATCGGTCTGTATGTATTGACACAATTATCAACCATCAACCAGAAACGATACATTGACAATATGCGTTTCACATGTTCCCAAGCAACCGGTTTCGAACCAGAAGAAACAATCTATTATCCCAAGGGAGACGGTAAATGTGATTTTATAAGTTATTACCCTTTTCAAGAAACAGGTATTAACCAAGACCAAAGTATAATGCAAGTCCAAATACATACCGACCAAAGTTCTGTAAGCAAACACTCGCTCTCCGACTTTATGATCGCTACAAACAGTGATATTACCCCCAGTCAAAATATGGTATCTATGGAATATAAACATAAACTCTGCAAACTGAAAATCACTATAAAACCAGCTCCGGGAGAAGATATAGATGAACTTTTAAATGACAATCCATCTCTATCATTAAATGGATTCCATTCGGACGCATCATATGATTTTCTCACAGATCGATTCGAGCCATCGGGACAAACAATTAGTGTCACACCTCATGGAGAATGGAAAATAGAGAATAACGCTCTGACAGGCAAAGAAGTCATATTAATACCCGAAAAAATAGAATCTGACAATCACTATATAAATATAGATATAAACGGTAAAAGCTATAGTTGTCCATTTCCTGATAATTTTCAATTAGCCAGTGAAAAAAATTGTTCTATAGCCATTATTTATAAATCATCCGAAGGTATCCAAATCAACAATTTCGATCATAGCATTACAGACTGGACAGAAGGGGATTCCGGTGAAACGACAGCCCAGGAAACATCAGGCGTAATTCATCTCTCAGCTCTAAAATTCAGTAAAAGTAACGTTTATAAGGCAATTAATGAAGGAACTCAGGTAGCTGAAATATGTAAAGAGTATCTTTTAGCTGATAACATCGACGCACAAGCCATTGTCGTCTATCCCGTCCTAAACGGAGCAACAGATCTGAATAACGGAACAGTAATTTGTTTACTTGACGAACCAGCATCCATTCATGGAGGTAAAGTCTCTTGGAACAAAGTTAATAACGCATTAGACTACACGCCTGGTGAACAAAATATTATCAATGATTTCTATATAACTGAAGATAAATCAATATCAATATCCAAACCGGAAAACCCTCTTCTAATACGATTACAAGAGGACGTATTGACTGATATCCGAAGTACGGAAACTAAAAGTTATCCAATCGTAAAGATAGGGACACAATATTGGATAGGGCGTAGTTTGGAAGCAACACGATATACCGATGGTAGTAGCATTAATGAAATTAAAGATTATCAAATGAACCTACCTGGATATTTCACTTATAACAACAAATATTTTTATACATACCCAGCTATAGAAACTGGATATTTATCTACTATAGGATGGAAAATTCCCAACCAGAAAGAGTGGGATTCGTTAAAAGATTATTTAAAAAATAGAGCTTCTAACCTTAAAAGTGGTTCATGGAAATTAATTGAAAAAGGGGATAATTACGATGCATTAAATAAAAGCTATTTCAATGGAATTCCTGAAGGATATTTTATAAACTATGAAAAAACAAAAGGATATGCAATGAAAGATGCAGGAGTAGGTTACTGGGTATCCCAAAACAAAAGTGACCCAGAAACTAAAGGAGGTGTTTATCTACTGAATACTAATGACGAGATCAGAGAAGGTACAACTGCAGACAGAGCAATTTCTGTTCGTTGCATACGCAAATAGATAGTAAAAGCTGCATAGTAATCTCAAAATTGGAATAATTACTATGCAGCTTTTGTCAGTTACCACGTTTATTAAAACTCCCTCATCATCCGAATAGGGAATCTTCTAATTTTTTCTGTCTTTATAATCAAGAAATCAATTATAAAACCAAAAACAGAAAACATATGCAGAAAGTACTCTTTATCACCACAATCCTACTTACATTATTCGCTCTTTCTATCCGTGCCGAACACAATCCTCGAAAAAGGCCCGATGTATCTGCCCAATTCCAAACCGTCTCCGGTCACAGCATCAGTTTAAATGGCATCGGACTAGCCTATAGTTATGAATATGCTTTTGCCCCCAAAGGTACTATTATTTTTAGCGCAGGATCTTCTTATGCTTTTGGAAGAATACTACAGCTCAAAATGGAATCACTCCGCGAATTTCATATCGACACCAAAGACTATCATTTAGTAACCGGAGATTTAGCCATAGAACCACGCTTTTATTATAACCTGAAGAAAAGACATCGCAATGGCAAACGTACTTGGGGCAATTCCGGCGGGTATTTATCTGTTAATTTCGGATATTCTTTTCCAATAACCATTACCAGTGGAGTGAAAGCAGCCCACATATATGTTATCACCCCCTATTGGGGATTCCGTCGCGTATGGAAGCATTTTCTATTCGATCTATCGGGTGGAGTCGGCTATATCGGATCCTCAAATGGAACTTCTGCCGTTTATCCGGGTTTAAGAATAGGTTTAGGATACAGATTCTGATCCTCCTATTTTAATTGTAGAATAAGCAACCAAAGTGTCTTATACAAAAAATGGCTACTCATCCCGAGCAACCAATCTTTTGTTAACCTTAAATCTAATACTTATGAAAAAAACACGATACAAATATACCGAATTTCAATCAATTAGCAAATATCAGATCAAAAATATTCCGTATTATAACACCGTTTAATATTCACTCCTATTTTGTTAATACTTCGCATTAAAAGCGTTAACAATTAACACATTCGTTCACAATTCTCTTGTAACTCTATAGCCTTTGAGAAAACAATATTATTCTCCAAATGAATATGATGGTGCAAATTATCTTCAAACGTCCTCAACATCTCAAGTAGCAACCTATAACTACTACAAGCATCACCAGGTACCAGATATCCATGAGTTAACCCGGAAATCCTGCGAAAACGTTCTCCTTCGGCATCATGTTCGCTCATCATTACCGAAATAGGGCTACTCACACTTCCACAATGGAAAGCCGGAATAGGACGATGTTGAGCCACCGCATCAAATAAATCATATATATAAGGAAACAAAACCATCTCCTCCTTAGTAAGATGATTGTTCAAATCTATCCAGGATTCCTGAAACAGTTCACGCACTTCATAAAGTTCCGGGTGCTTTCCGGCATGTGCTTCACAAACCCTATCAAGCAACTGGAGAATTTGCGGTCCCTGATAACGGATATTACGATGATGGAACTTCAAAATGTAATCTACTAATAAATCTATAGGCCAACTTTTAAAGTCAAGAGTTAAGGACTGTTCCGATTTTATTTGCTTCAATTCTTCAAGCAAACAATCTGCGTCTATCCCCATTTTCCCGCAAGCATCAGCCAGGGAAACATCTCCATTACAGCAAAAATCAATACCATACTTATTGAAGACCTTTGCATAATCAAAACAATCGGCTACAATTTGTCCAACCGCCATTAGTTTATAATCTTTCATAACTTTAATCTTTTATTATTCAGTGGGCAAAGGTCGGAAATGAGATACAAATAATTTGTAACCAATGTTACAGGATGGATTTTCTTTCGTTTTTTAAATAAATAGAGCGAGTCCACCAAATGAGGATGTGTCAAAACCCGGATACGCCACAGATCAGCATCGTTAGTTATCAATAGATTAAGTTCACTTTGTGGAACCCTGTGTTACTCTGTAGTGAGTTATGACACACCTTCAGTACTACTCTCAATTAAAATAATACAAGAAGATAGCGATACCTTCAAGGGCTTTCTTTGGCTGATCTTTAATCTCAATCGCAAATTTAATCTCGGCTTTAGCCACACCACGCAGATTAGTCAAAGAATGGAGACTTGCTTTCAAACGTACACTTTGGCCTGACAATACAGCTTGTCCAAACTTCATCTTGTCCATACCATAATTGATCATCATTTTTAAATTATTGACCTCAATAATCTGATTCCATAAATGAGGAAGCAATGACAATGTCAAATATCCGTGAACAATAGTGCTATGATAAGGACTCTCCACTTTAGCACGTTCCGTATCCACATGAATCCATTGATGATCCAATGTTGCATCAGCAAAAAGATTGATACGTTCCTGAGAAACTTCCAGATAGTCAGAGACTCCAATCTGCTGACCTATCAACTTCTCAAAATCTTCATAAGAATTAATAATCACTTTATCCATATTTCTTTATTTAAAAATGTACATCTTTGCCACAAAGATATATTTTTTTTAGATAAGTTAAAATTAATCTGATCTTTTAGATTCTTCCGAAGAAAAACCAAACGGTTTTATACATGAATCTGCTTTCCCAAATATTCTATACCGATATTTCGAAACCAATAAATAAATCGCATCCCTCAGCTTAGCCGGAATAAGAATTAATGGATAAAGACACTGCCAGAATCCCCCCAAATCTTTTAAAATATAGAGTATAGCTGTAGATTTGGAATAACAACGATTATTCCGAAAATAATAAAGAGTTTTATTAGTACTTTCAACAGCATATCGTTTCAAGAGGGATTTCCCCGTTTCGGACTGTAATGAAACAAAACGAAACAAGCCTTTTCTATCCCTCTTTACAACAAATGTAACCGCACCATTGCAAAGGTTACATATACCATCGAAAAGTATAACATTCATTCTAATATTCTAAATGATGGAAGTCTCGAATGCACTGGTCAGCATATCATAATCAGCGTCGCTGTATTCTCCTTTTTCCCTTACTTTCTTCACCTGTTTTATAAATGTTTCCACTTGTGAAAGGAAAGCCTGATAAGACTTCATTTCGCCTTCATGACCATTCACAACAGGAAGTTTTTTCGCCGCATCCAGTTGTTGGGTTAGCTCGGCTACCTTCAGATCAATACGTGAACCGTCCATCCTATGTTTACGTGCATAAAGATTCAGAATACTCTGCATCGTGGAAGACATTTTTCGGACAGACATAATTTGTGCTTTTAACGGATTATCCACCAAAAGTACCAGCTCGGCCTGTTCGGTGAACGGACTCAGAATATCAAAAATATTCTGTTTATATTCGGACATCTGCGTGCTTAACTGATAATTCACATCCAACAATTTCTTCGCATTCGTTACATCTTTCTTTTTCAAATAAGAAAGATAAGTATCAAAGTTGGCACAAAATTCTGTCCTTGCCTGAAACAATCCGGTATAGTTCTGTTTCAGATTCTGGCGGGTCTCCTCGTTGAAACAGTTACCCGGATTCAACACTATTGCCGAGTCTTTTGAAACAACGGCCGGAGGAACAATGGCAGAAAGAGCCGGGGCTTTTCCTTTTTGTTCCATATAATCCAATACAGCATTTACATCTTTTTCCTTCACCATATCTTTCAACACCCCAAGCGAAGTATTATAATACTTGATTACTTCTGCCGCATTTTCAATATCTGCCGTACTGACAACAGGAGCTTTACTCTTATCCCCGCCTGAGCAAGAAGCCAACAGGAAAGCACTTACAAGTGCTCCAACTAACAATAGATTTTTTTTCATAATGTTTCCTTTAATAATTAATAAATAGAACAAGCTTATAGAACGTTGATATTGCACTAATAACAATATAAAAATCATTTTGCTTTCAAAATCATCTATAAATTATAAAGGAAACCAATCGGATGGAAGAATAAAGATTAATATAGGGAAACTATATAACCATATAAAACAAAAAATGGCTACTCATCCCGAGCAACCAATCTTTTGTTAACCTTAAATCTAATACTTATGAAAAAACACAATACAAAAATACCGATTTCCAACTAATTAGCAAATTTACAAGCCATATCCAGTCATAATATAACATGGTTTAATGTTGTCGGCAACTTATTAACATTTTACATTTATACTGTTAACAATTAACAAGTTCTTTTTTACCTCAACAGATATAAAGAAGGCTAATCTATCCCAAACTATTTATTATATCCTCCCAACTCACCGAATATAAAACATCATCCAAAAGCATCGAGTAAAGAAGCACGTATAAATCTATAAAAGCACGATTAATAATCAGATTTCAGCAATTGCAGAGATATGCAATCTGTTACTTCTAGAAGTAGAACAATGAAGTCAACACTGTATTTATAGTCTCTTCATATATGGGCATAAAAAAAGGCTATCTATCCCAGACAGCCAATCTTTTGTTAACCTTAAATCTAATACTATGAAAAACACATTGCAAAGATACGGACTTTTATCAACTTTGCAAATTTACCAAGCGAAACGGACCATCTTATAACATGGTTTAATAGAACGACCGACCTGTTAACATTTAGGCTTTCTTTCGTTAACATTTAACGGATTTATAAAGATTTGGCGAAACAAAAGATATACAGATGCAAAAGTCAGGGAAATGGTGCTAAAGAGGGTTTATTCGAATAACAAATTCTGAAACAGACTGTTTATGTAAGTATCAATCCTCAAAACCATCCTATTATGAACAGATTTGAAAATAAGATAATCATTATCACGGGAGCTGCCGGTGGAATCGGCGCATCAACCACACGCCGCATTGTATCTGAAGGCGGCAAAGTAATTATTGCTGACTATTCAAGAGAAAAAGCAGACCAATTTGCTGCCGAACTGAGTAATTCGGGAGCAGATGTACGTCCGGTTTATTTTTCTGCTACAGAATTGAAAAGCTGCAAAGAACTAATCACCTTTACAATGAAGGAATACGGGCAGATCGATGTACTGGTAAACAATGTAGGAGGTACAAATCCCAGACGGGACACAAACATCGAAACTCTGGATATGGATTATTTTGACGAAGCCTTCCATCTGAATTTATCTTGTACCATGTATTTGTCCCAACTGGTTATCCCCATTATGAGCGCACAAGGTGGTGGAAATATTGTAAACGTAGCCTCAATAAGTGGAATCACGGCCGATTCGAATGGTACTCTTTATGGAACCAGCAAAGCAGGAGTCATCAATCTGACCAAATACATTGCCACCCAAACGGGAAAGAAAAACATTCGTTGCAATGCAGTAGCACCGGGATTGATCCTGACCCCGGCCGCACTGAATAATCTTAATGAAGAGGTACGCAAAATATTTCTCGGGCAATGTGCGACACCCTATTTAGGTGAACCGCAAGACATTGCCGCGACCATCGCTTTTTTAGCCTCCGAAGATGCACGTTACATTACCGGACAGACCATAGTAGCAGATGGCGGATTGACGATACACAATCCGACAATAAACTTAGTATAAAAAGAATCTTATCAAGTTACTGAGGTTATATCAAAATCGAGAATAGCTTATAAATCCCGATAATGCATCCGTCGCTTCCGACAAAGGTATTTTTAATCACAAATCATACAGCGAATATTATTTTAACAAAATGTGCTCCTTCTCTCTAGAAGCGAGCACATCTGAATAAAACAAACAATCTTATTTATCTTCATGAGATAAAAATACAACGACACTTTCCTATTCAACCGAACCAAAAAGTATTCTAACTAAAAACATAAACTAAGCTCGTTTCAAAACGTGAATAGACAGTTTTTATACAAAAGCAAATCAAAGAAAATTAATTGACCACTTACTATATCTGTTATATTCCTGTTCTTTTGTAAAGACATCTACACAGTTCCCCAATATCTCCCGCTCAAAATTACCACAAATCATCCTCTTTAAACAAGCCATATTTCTTCACTAATAGAGATAATTCCGGATCTAGATTGGCCCGGAATCTTATCCGGTCATCCACTTCCGCCGCACTGAGCAACAACGATACAGCCCGCTGCTCATTACCCAGACGAGCATTCAGAATAGCCTGCATATATTGGGTTTCGGTAGTCTGCGACGATTGTTCAAGTATTCGTAAGGCAGCCTTATCATATCCCAAAGACATATAGGCAATTGCAGTATTTACATCCTCGTACGGACGCAGAATTTCCAAAGCTTGCTCATATTTACGTTTCTCTAGATAATCCACAGCTCGGGCATACATTGTATCCGGTTCATTGGTATAGAGTGTGTCCTGCCGCATACCCCGACGGGAGAGACTGAAAAGGAAATCCACCCTGCGTACTGCCGGATAGAGTTTGTCAAGCATATAGGCATATTCTGTCTTATACTGACTTTTAATCAGCCATTCGCGCCGATCGGGCTCCTGTTCACGATCAATAATTCTCAAGATTGCACCTTTATTGCCTTGAAAATTTTTATCATTTACAATCAGACGGCGCAGTTTCTCCCACCCCTCAGGTACGGTACGTATCTTTATCAACTCCGGCAAGTTCGGAATCCCGTCCTTCATCTCCTGCCGGATGATGTTGCCCGTCTCATCCATCTCGATAGCAGCACCGATAGCCAATGAATCATAAAGCAGTTTGAAGTCCTCCACCAAAATATTACGGATTGATTCCGCACGTTTTCGGGATATTTCTCCATTAACGTGCCAGTTACCTTCGGGTGACGAGGTAGCCAAAAGCGTCAGACTGTCTATGATATATACCGGATCGGTCATTAATGCCAGAGTAAGGTTATGTACCTGCTTCACTCCCTGCCGGTTTATGTCAATAGTTTCATCCATACGAAAACTGTTTTTTGGAAAGTAAAAGTTTACACTAGCATTTGCTTCCGCATCACGGGTAACTATTTTTCGAACAAAGCGTGGCGTCCTGTCAACAAACTTAGTCATCGAACTCACCAGATAAGTCAGCGTATCCGAGTACGGAAGGGAAAACCTGCTTCCATTACTATTCAGCACATCACCAACTACATATACCTTCATACGTGCCGAATTTTCATCTGCCGGTACTTTCTGCGAGTAGAGGAAATGTACCTGATCAGTAGCATAAATCACCGTATCGAGCTGCGCTTCAGGATTGAACGGAAAACGAACGATATCACGGTATTTTGTATCTTTCATCGCCTTACGCGCCTCATTACGGGCAATTTTCTGTGTATTATAGAACATCTTTATCAGACTGGTCGAATCAAGAGAATTGATACGTGCCAGTCGCTCTTCATAGCTCGCCTGCCGGGCCGCATGCCGCAGAGCAGGCGGATGTATGTTATACAATTTACGTATCAAATGGTATTGCGGATAAGTTGATCGCAGAAACTCGTAACGACCGATATAACGATTGACCGTAGTAGCTGAATCAAACCGGCTGAGTTCAAAATCCCGCCGTGTTTTACGTCCCGGGACACGCAATACTATAGAATCGGGCAAATCACGATGATAGGTATATAGAGGCAGAAGACCACGAAAAGGTCCTATCATTCCCCTATCAGATACCCCTTGTTGCTGCCGGACATAATATTCGTATATATCTTCTTTTGAAAGCTTCGACAGCAATGTATGCCGTGTCTGCATTGTATCTATCCGTGTCCTCGTCTCCCACAAAGGAGATAACGTATCCGGATCCGGACGGCGGAAATGAAACATCGGGAAGAAATTTTTCACCTTCTCGTAGCGACGAATATATTTCTCCGTTAATTGGTTGCGGTTCAGGTACGACAAAGTAGTATCACGTCCCACCATAAAAGCTCGCAGAAATCTTACTCCTTCCCTACTTTCAGCACGCGCGCCTTTGGTGCGATAATATCGGTAAAGGGTAGCATCCAGCCGTTCCATTTTATCATTAAAATAGCCAAAGCGAGAAGCATATATTCGTATCGCAGCATCCGGGTCCGCTTTATAGAGTGCACGCTTTGCCTGCCACATAGGGGTACTCAGTGCTTTGTCGCGAAAATAATTCTTGCGGGCTATCAGTCCATCGGATTGGAAAGCGGCATTATCGGCCCATTTATTGTTGAAGAAGCGGAAACGTTCCAGCAGATGCCTACTTTGAAACTGTAAGGTGTCATTCATCCGCTCCCATGCACGACCGTATCGCCACCACTGCCGGGTAATCATTCGTTGAGAGTTATCCAACATACGACTTTTCATCAGGCTGTCCCGCCTGCCTACCTGACGGTTGAACATATCAAAACGCAACAGCAAAGGGTCCGGACGACGTTTCCTGGCATCCTGTATTGCCCAACGTTTCTCTAACCCGCGTTTATACCACTTCAAACGCTCCAGATAGCGCTCGAAAGAGTGATAGTTTACATAAGTCCGGTAAAAATTGACAGAATCCGGGATGATTTTTTCGACAAAACGGTCATAATGCCGATAATCCCGCTCTTGTGCCTCCCGAAAACGTTGGCCCGTGAAACGCAATTCTTTTAATGAATCGGGCGTATCCCCCCGCATTAATACCGGACGGATATTAAGCATCCAGTTATCCTTCTGCAGGGCTTGCGGCACCGTTACTACAAATTCTATGTTAACCATCCCGTTGCGCTCCGCCGTGTTACGGGTAGAACGGGCCGACACCACAACCTCATCCAGAGCCAGCGTAGTCAGGTTCTCTTTATGGATACTATCCCATTCTACAGACATACCCACAGGAATAGAATCTCCTTTAGAATTGACAAATGTAAAATTTGAAACCGGAGGCAAGCTAACAGAATCACGCTTTACCACATTCATCGGTCCCGTTTCCTGCCTGGCCGGCAATGCCAGTGTCACCCTGGGCTGATCTTTATGGAGAAGACCGAATGGCGTACATGCAGTAATAACCATTATCAGAAATATAATATAGAAACTTTTAGTATTCTTCATACACTCGTGGGTCGAATAAAAAATCAACCTCAGAATAAATAAACAAGATTAAATGCCAATTTAGGAGTCGGTAAAAAGTAAGTTCCCGATTTTACCTTATCTCCACAATGTTCGCAACGGTATTTTGTGTACGGAGCCACAAGCAATCCCAATCCTGCCTCCACTTCCATATTCCAGCGTTTACTCAGCAACCAGGAACGTCCGTAAGTCATTCCGGCACCATACCCCCATCCCTGATAACGGTAGTCACCACCCAACAGACCATCCCAAGCCACATTGTAACGGGCCCCCATGGCATACATACTGATAAAACTACCTGCATAGGTTTGCCAGAACCAGTACCGTGCACCGGGTTCTATCAGAAAGTGTTTTATCTTACGTGTATCGCTGAAGTTCCACGGATTATAAGAAAAACCAAGATTCAACGTCCAATGGGTACTCAAAAGCATACTGCCCTCGGCATTAAAAGTAGTGGTAGCCAATTTAAGCGTATTGGTCTGTACTGAATAAAACTGTGCCTGCAGATTACTCGTAAGACTACCTGCAAACAATAGAAAAAAGAATAATAAACAATATCGTATGATTCGTCTCATTGATGTTTCAATATATGAAGTTTATTTTTGTCAACAAATAGTTTAGTGCACCATTTGTCATAGCCATTTCGATAGCTATAGACCGTAGGTGGAACGCTAACCTGTATATGGGTATCCGAGACCAGGGTATTGTAATAATCTGAGAGGTTTAACAAACAGGGTTCGGTAACGGGAAGGAAAGGCAGACAGTCTCCATCACTCGTAAAAAATGCCTCGGCAAAGTCATCCAACTCAGGATACATGATACTCAAGTAATACGCAGAACAGCCAAATGCACACCACCTATCATCAACATAAAAAAGATAGATGTGATACAGATTGTCAAGTTCCATCGTTTTTGCTAATACCGGAATTTCCATATTACATTTTATTATTGGTTAATAATCACTTACGCATCTCACATTGCTTGAAGTAGTTTTAAGCTGCCAGGAACACTGAGGCACCCCCTGTTTGAAATCGAAATACCATGCATTGGCAGCATCTTCCTCTGTGGCAGCCCAATATATTTTTGACGATACATTTTCCATCTGTGCTGCCGGATAGATAATTCCCACAGGCTCACGAAACAGCCACATCAATTGCAGCTCGCGCTGGGTAGGAACACGCCATTTACGGTTTGGGTCACCGGCTATTTTGTAACTACGGCAGCCCGTGGCAGCAGTTGATCTAAAATCTGCATTCAGATTTCCATTTCCATCGCCTGCACCTTCTGCCTGCATCCAGGTGACATTAGCTACATCGGTAGGAGCTATAATGAAACGCATCGGAATCCTGTCATTGACAATCGGATTCCCACCATTTCCACGGGATACCTGGTGACGGATGGTTGCGTCGTTTTTCATCATTTTGAACCCGGAGACCCATTGGGCGGACCCTGCCAATCCTTCCGCATAAATCACGGCATAAACCTGGCTATTGACAGTCTCTTTTTTGATATACTGCCCGAAAGCATCTGAAGGGAAACAGAGGCATACCCAAACAATCGGCAGGAGGATATAATATTTAAAACTTATAATTTTCACTTTTCAATGGGTTATATTTTAATGAATGGTGTTAACTGCATCCGGATCCCGAAAGCCCCGTACATAGTGACGATCATCATTACTATTGACAGGTGCGGTTTTCACTTCTCCTTTATTCGTGATGATAAAAGCATTAGGACTACCAAGGGCGGTAGATGACCAGTAGCTGGCACTCAACTGACTTGCCGTACTTGCAGAAGAAATCCATGTTCCGATCAGTTCCGAGACGGAAGGAAGATACCATGAAAATGATGTATCACCTCCATTAACCAGTCCATTCAATCCTCCATAACAGGCCTGCGCCGCCGGATAATGCAGATAAAAAATATCATTTGCCTCCAGTTGTCGGGTATTGCCATAACCGTCTGTCAGGGAGGTGGCTCCACGATTATTATACGAACCTATAACCTGCCATCTCACATCCTGTCTGCCGTTTTCCTCACCCCCCGCCTGTTGTCCCGTATACTTGCTATCCTGAAAGAAAGCCTCCAGTCTTTTGGAATATTCCCATTTAACGGCAGACGGATCGGTTTTTGAAGCCAAGGCGTTGTCATTTGCATCATACGCTTTAAGTTCTCCGGAGAAATAGCCGGGAATAAACCTTATGACATTGGTGTCGTCGTCCGACCTTCCCTTCAGGGTGATATTATAGGTCAGGTTATTATTGGAGTACACACTGAAATCAGTAGTCAGGTTCTTTCCCAGATAAATCTGATAGAGAACGAAATCTTTTACTACGGGAAATGAACCCACTCCATCAGGAGACATCTCTCTACCCATAATTTGGAGATAAGTACCTCCGATTGGCGCGTTATCACGGCGAGTGCCCGAAGTGGAGATCGCTACTGACTGCTGAAGATTGACAGGGAGATAGGAAGACTTCCCATTCAGAGGAAGAGCCTCGCCTACTGTGGAGGTAAGTGGCTTGAACCAATAAGCCGAAAACTGGTTCAGGGGATCTACAGTGGGGAAAACGGCGAACCGCCCCAATGTGTTAAAGTAACTTTTATTGGGAATACTCATTAATATCAAGTCCCAATTTTTTAAGTTACTAAACGCCGGATTATCTGTCTTAACATTAAAAGTGACCTTCGCTACCGTCCGTTTCAAAGCTATGGATAGCTGTTTGGCTTCACCGGTATTTATGGTGGCATCAACCGAACCAGACATGATTATTGCATCTTTCTTCACTCCGTTTACTGTAACTTTATGCAAAGGGAAGTCTTGGTTTCCTGCTTGCGAAATATGCATATTCTGCAAATCCGAATATGTGGAAGTATTTTCCTGCAAAGTATTAAAATCTGTCCCATCAACGTTCGCTATAACCACGAACCGATGTTTAACGACAGTCCCGCCGGGCCCTGTTGTAGTTGCCTGAAGCTCTACATCCGCTGTTGTGATTACCCCATCCTTACAAGGATAGGTAGCTTTACCGAGTAAAGTGGCAGTTTCCGTTATTCCGGCGAACTGTAATACGGTATAGTTATAGACGGCGTTTTCTTTATCAATGGCTGCGACAGCATCTCTTGTAACGGGTGTTTTCACCAATTCGATGTCCATATCCTGATTGGAAACGGACAAAACAGTACTTTCTCCTCCCGAACGCGTGTCGCCCTGAAAGGGGGTATTAAAAGCCTCGGTGCTGAAATTCAACCTGACGGGAACGGTTTCCGAGGATAGAGGCATTTGGGATGAAGGCATCATGTCGTCGTCCGTACACCCCGCCAACAACGGGCATATCATGCATATTGAGAATATTAATTTTCTAATCATAAGAATATTATTCATTCATGAAATTATATGATGTCGTTATTGAAGTTGCCGGATACAACGTACAGAGAGTCTTGTGCTTTTGTCTTGAGCGGATATGTTAGGGCCTCTACCAACAAGAGTGTTATCATCATAATAGAGCATAGCCCAAGCTTTGTCCTCACTTTCTTCGGTTCCTGTCCAGTAAAGTTTCTCCCGGTTTACATCATTCGTTAGTTTCAAATTTATAAATTGTTTAGTACCGGCACCATATATTGCATATACCAATAGTGCCCTGAGCTCGGATGCCCTTGGAAGCCTCCAGTCTTTAAAGCCCCCCCCGTTATATTTCCTGCAAAGTTCTTTTGCAACCAACTGTCCCATTTCATCTTCCCACGGCACCGGTTCAATGGAAACATCTTTTGTAGTCATCTGAAATAGCCTGCAAGCCGGTTCCTGGGTAGCAACATTAGCATCATCCTCTATGATTATACCTTTGGGAGGAGGCGAATCCGTCACCGGTTTGGCCGGCACATATTCTCCGTTGCCACCATACTTCACAGTAGTAAGGTAATTATAATACCGACGGTCACCAGCTGGCAAGTCTTTGTATTTTGGAGGAAATACTTTGCCATTAGCCGTCGTCCAACCACCATTATCCTCGGCATAGTAGAAACTCATCTCTTGATAATTTGTAGGATTAGTTACATTTTGACCAAAATCTCCATCAATACGTGTTGATGTCCAGTTTAAAAGCCGCATATTCAGAGACGAATTATTGAATTCAACGTTATAAGTATTGGCATAACCCTGCTTGAAACCATATGTGTCTCCGTCATTGTTCAGGTGCTCTCTTCCGAGAGAAAAGATTTCTTTCTTTCCGTCAATTATCAATGTGAAAACAAGGTCGTCGTCTTTAACATTTCTATCCATAAATGCAGGAACCAGAAAGTCGTATATTATAGGAGTTGCTGTATCTCCGGAGGGATCCAGTACCTCTGCAGTCCTCACTTCTCCTATCGGTCCCTGAATAGCTCCCTGCATTGCCATACCCGTTGCCGGATTGATCTTTCCTTTGTTTTTAATCCATCCTCCCGATAGGTTGTCTATGGATACGCCGCTCAGCTTGTGACTGCCTTTATCAACAGATTTCGTTACCTTGATACTTATCCAGGAGTAGGCATGCTGAAACTTCAGAGGAATAGTCACCTTGTCTGAGCCACCGGATGAAGGTATCGTATATGAAGTGTTGGTATTGTAGAGTATTTCCTTCTGTTGGGGGTTATTGGTCTGTGTAAAATCAAACGGAATTCCATCAGTGAAGTTCTCGGTTCCGGCAATGGCAGGATAATAAGCGATTACCCTTAGCGGCTTTCCTTCCGGTCCCCGGGGAGTTACCACTGTACCACTAGCGTTATTGCTGAATTCCCAGTTCCAAGGCGCATCGCCCGAAGGTCTACTCATGGTTGCTTTCAGATTACGGGATCCTTCAAAAATCTCACCCCGTGATGCATTATCTTTGGTGACAGACATGCCAAAAATATATTCGTTTTTGGCAAAACCTTCAATGGGAACAAAACTTCTTGTTTCAGTAGTGGTTGCATCAATCGTCGACGCATTGAAATTCAGGAGCACACCGTTTGCCTGAGTCTCTGTCTCGATCCGGTCACTATTATCACAGGCTCCTGCCAGTAATAAAAAGCACGATACAAGGATGATTGTCCCGGATAAATTATGTTTCTTTTGAGTATCCATATTTATTGTATATGATATTTTTTCATTTACTGCGTTTGTCGTACACACCGGATTTTAAATTTTTTCGTTGTTTTGTCATAGGGTGCCGCATTGCCCGGATTCGTAGCATCAAAGTTGATTCCCCAAGCCTGTTCGGAGTGTCTTTTATCTACCTTCGAATCACTTACCAGATATTCCGAACCGCTCCAGTAAGTTCCGCTTAGTGGAGCAAACCCTCTCATTGCCTCCAGGCTCCCTCTGTTTAAATAGAGCAAAGCCAGCTCGGAAAGCCGCGGAAGCCTCCAGTCGCCAAATCCGTCTCCTTCATAGTTGCGGCAAATGTCAAAAGCCGTAAGGGTTTTACCCGTTTTCCACGGATTGGCATCTCCACCCGTCACGTCAGTGACATCATCGGCCGATACCATAAGGGAGGGGTATACTCCCTCATAATCAAAAGCCACCTCTATGGTGTGATATAGCGATCCGTTTCGAGGTTCTATCGGATAGGTTATAGCATAAGCGTTATTTGTTTCGTCATAAAATCCGTTATAGTTAAAGTTCATTTTAGTCCCCTTCCAGGTATCTCTCTTTTTAGGAATAGTAAGTCCGGTTGCTGTATTCCACAACAACATGCCACCATTCGTGTTTTGGTACACCATACGGTAACCGATTATGGAAGGCACGGAAACCGCAGGAGGGAATGTCCATGGAGTAAGCTCGGCAGTAAAGCTTATATCTTTCGGTATACTTTTATAGGCCAGTTCGGCTGTATCATAACCGTCATCCGTTACCTTCGTTACGGTAAACCGATAAACATGGTTACGCAATATGTCCATTTTTTCACCCGAAACATCATTTTTGAAATCCACGCGGTAAAATGTTTCTGTTTGCGAACCGTTATATTTACCCCCTACAATAACTGCCAGGCGATCTGTGTGGTTAGCATCATATACATCTCCCCAGTTCAAATCGGCTTCAGGAAGATAGATCTTTCCAGAACAATAAGTATTGTTTGTAATATGTGTAATGTCATAAACCTTCGTTTCCGTAGTCCCCACGGGAGAAGGACCTGTTATAGTCACTCCATCCACTCGTCCTGTGGAGGAAAAATTATTTTCAGAAGGCATGTACGCATATTGCTTGCCCGCTTTCCAGATCTGAATCTGGGTCATGTTAAATTTCACCCCGTTTTTATTCCATGTATCATCTGCATTTTTTATACCAATGCCGATATCCACACGTGCCACTCCGCGTATCAGGGACACATCGGACAGACTCATGTTTTCAGTGATCTCTATGGAATTTCCGGAATTGGCTACTCCGAACATCGGGAAGGGACGGGATCCATCGAAAGACGGAATATTGTTCGTCCCGCTAAGCTCTTCGCTCAGCAATGTCTTTTGCACCTGGTCATAAGATTTCCCCGACAGACTGTTCAGGAAACCGTAATCGGGCAGGTTGGCAAGCAACACAAGTTTATACTTGTCATCCGGATTTACACTCTGCAACAATGTAGCATTGAAAGTCCCCGCACTTGCCGGTGAGCCCTTGGCCACATGACGCAAATTGCCGAAACCTGTGCCGTTTACATTAAATTGGAGAATACAAAGGTCTCTGATGGATGAAGCCGGATCATCGGAAGCCGCTACCGCACCACTGTTGGAAGCGGACACAGACAGACTTACAAGGGTGGTGGGGCCCGGGTGACTACTATATGAATCATCGTCCTGACGGCAGGAAGACAATAACAGCACCACCGCAAGGAGCATTACCAACCGAAGTAACTTCGATATAGGGTTATTCGTCATATTCTCTAATTTTATCTTCATTCTATAGTTCTATACTCTCTATGGAAATCAGTTATACTCTTTCCAGATATATTTCTCTCCCCAACCGGTTATCTCTACCTGCACATCGACATCGAGCTTGAAGTTCAACAGCACGTTCAGGGTTTTACCCACTACGGGAACAAGAGGGCGATTACCGCTATCCGTACTTACGCTTCTCAATAACTTACCGTCATGGTAGATATCAATGATTATACCGCCGCTCCCCATAACAGGAAATAGGTTAAAGGTAGGCATCGTACAATCTTTTCCCACCTCGAAAGAGGGAGTGAATGCATAGGAAGCGGGATCGCCTCCATAACGGCCTTCAAAATCCAGACGGCTGGCGGTTTCATGCACAACGAACGAGTAAACACCCCGGTTGCTTTCTCCCAAAAGCTCCAATCCGCGGATTGTTATATTCATTGACGCAACCATCCGGGAGACAGACAGTTCCTGCTCTTCCATATGATTAGACGTCGAAGTATTTTCTAAAATAAGTTCTCCGTAAAACAAATCCGCAGGAGGGTTGAAGAGACTCATCTGTGCTCTTGTAGCAGCAGAAGGTTTCAAAGAGATGAAACCGGCAGAGAGCGGATCGCCTTTTTTCAGTGAACTGGCGGACACAGCACCATCCCCGGTATTACACCAAGTGATACAATGAAGTACGGGAATACCCGGATAATCTAATACAACAGATTCCGAACTACTTATAGGCAGGATGTCTAACAACAGGTCTTTATCATCGAACACGTAGAGGTTTATATCCTTCATTGTTTCTCCGGAGACATCGGCAGGCAGCTTCACCTGAAGGGAAACTCCCTTGAAACAATCATCGGTATTCTCGGCTATGCACCCGGATAACAGCACTGCTGTGAATATCAAGGATAATATCCCCGGCATAAACCGGAATTTGTAGTCACCTGTCATAATGGATATTCTTTCTTATTTTGGATCTTTGATTTAAAAAAGGGGGGACCGTCGCAAGCGAACCGGCAAACGGACACCCTCCGTTTTCTAAAATTTATCTTTCCCGTTTAGAGGAAAAGATTCTCTGAAATGATGAAGTTAGTTGAATTCTTTATTGATTACAGCAACAGCTGTCCATTCGGCAGGAGCTACGGTTATTTCAACATTGGCATCTACACTGGGCTTGGTCGGATCTGTCGTACCACCACCACCGGTTCCGTCTCCCGGATCGAAACTGCCATTCAGGGCTATGTTGATAGAATACCTCTGTCCTGCGTTGAGAATAGGCTGATTCCCTGAGTCTCCGGTTTTCTTCTCTCCAAAATACATTGTAAAGTATCTGGATTCTTTCTCCAGAGTATTATTATCTTTTCTGACATTACATACAACTTCAAGGACTACTCCGGTTGCATTTGGAGAAGCATTTTCAAACACATACCAAGGGGCGGATACAAGAATATTATCTATGACATTGCTTGTAGCACCGGCAGGGATAGTGGTTTGCAAATAATCGGTTGCCTTGACAGGATCAGGGTTTACAGGAGGATTCTCCCATGGCCTCGTGCCCCATGCCAAACCGCCGGCATAAGCGAAGGTTGCAGGAGTGAATGCACCTGTCCATGCACCAAGGTCGGTAGCGGGTAAAAGAACAGAATTGGTCTGTGCCATCATCAGGTAAGCCTGTTTGATAGTAAACCATTTGTCATCTGTAACTCCATCTTCAGTGTCTGCATAGTGCCCTACGTTCTTGCCACCGATAGTAACTTTCAGCGTTTCGATCTTTGCAGCCATAAAATGCAATTTTACGTTGGCAGTGCCTGTATTATCATCAGCATTCATATTAATAGCTCCCCAACCGCTCATCGTCAGGTTAGTTTTTGTCTGGTTGATCGGAAAATTGCCACTCGCCTCCGTACCCAGAGAAGAAACCACAAATTCTTTCAACTTAGAAAGACTAGTTACAGCGTCGAATTTAGTACCGGCCGGTACATTGGCAACCAAAACCACCTGAGAGGCATCCGTAGTGGTGGCAAGCGTTATTTTAGGCTTTAAGTCGTTCCCAGCCACAGGCATCGGGGTCTTGATAAGTGCACCTGCCGTGTTAAAGAAAAACGCAGTCAGGTTATTAACCACTGCATCGTCACTTCCGATAGCTCTTGTCATGCCTTCGCTTCCTGCAAAACGGATGGTCACTTTAGCCGGCGGGGCACTGTCCGTAGGAACAGCCACGTCATCATTCTGCGAACAACTTGCCAATGCCGCTATCGCACACATTGATAATAAGATTTTTTTAACTTTCATTCTGTGATTTTTTTAATGAATAAAATTGATAATGTTTATTTGTTTCAAGCTTAAATATTGTTTTTTACTGCATCTCTATTCTATAATAGAGATTGAAAGGAGAGTAAGCAAATCATAAAACTCTAGTTATCAACAAATTAGTATCACACAACCGACATAATACCTTATGAAAAGAACAATTAATATAATAAGCTAAGGTTTAATTCACAGTATTTTAGTACAATACGAAAAGCTATCAGAACAAGATGCTGAAATAATACTGAAGTAAAATGAATAAGCCACCAAACTCAATATGATATGAATAAGAAATCTTCACTTAACAATTTGCTCTATATACAAGAGCATCGTTCATGCAGAAATTACCTGGAAAAGGTAGAAAACGGATTCAAATATATTGAATTCTCACATGAAGAAGTTATTCTGGAAAAAGAAATTTCATGGAACTATCTTTTATTTGTTCTCGAAGGAGAATGTATCATCAATTGTAATCAGTTTAGAGAACGTTTGTTTCAGGCTAACTGTATGGTGCTACTCCCCAAAACGGCTATGGTTGAAATTAAAGTCATAGCCGGTACCCGGTTACTCTCCTTATCCTTTGATGTTCCCTTAAACGTATGTGATAAGTTCATATTACAATCGTTAACAGGACTATGCAGGAAACTGGATTATAATTTCCAGTCACTCGCTATCCGTTATCCCCTTCCTCCTTATTTGGAGATTGTTACGTATTGCCTGACCAATAAGATGGATTGCGGACATTTTCACACTTTGTTGCAACAGGAATTATTTTTTTTACTCCGGGGTTTTTATCTGAAAGAAGAATTAGCCTTATTGTTCCACCCGATCATCTCAGCAGAATTATCTTTCAAAGATTTTGTCATTGGCAATTATTTTAAAGTAAGCAATGTAAATGATCTCATCTCCCTCTCCAATATGTGTAAAAGCAGCTTTTACTGTAAATTTAAAGAAGTATTCGGAATGACGGCCAAGCAATGGTTGCTGAAACAACGGAACACACATATATTAAATAAAGTGATGACCTCAGAGACTACAGTCGGAGAGTTGATGGAGGAGTTTAGATTTGAGTCACAAGCTCATTTCACCCACTATTGCAAGCAGCATTTTAATTGCACACCACGGGAGTTGATTATGAAATATCAGGTTGTAAATCAGTAGTTTTTAACTACTTTGTGAAGTTTTGTACGAAATATCAAAATTATTGTTCTTTTTGGCAATAATGGCAAACTGACAATGTCGTACTTTTGTAGCGAGAAAGATAGATTGATGAAAAATATGAAGTATTAATCTCTATTATAGAATAGAGAAATACAGAGGAACTCATTTTCTCTCCAGAAGATTATTTACCATCTTATTGATCCGGTGAAGAGGAGCCAAATCCAATTCCTTAAGATAGACAAGTGTCATTTCTTCTTTGGTATGCCCTAATCCCGCACTGATTGCCGAAACCGGGGCCCCGTATTCTCTGGCCAGTGTTGCCCATGTATGGCGCGCGGTGTACGTAGTCAACGGAGGATCAATCTTCAGTTTCGCAGAGATTATTTTTAAGTGCCTGTTGGTACGTCCTAAAGCTGTACGATACTGAGTATATTCATTTGCATTGTTTTTGATAACCGAGAATACATACTCTTCTGCATTGTTCGTATTATTCCCATGCTCGTCTATAATGGATTTGATCTGGGGTGTAATGACTATTTGTATCAATTGTTTTGATTTATGTCTTCTATAGATAATCCGATTACCACTTATATTTTTCCACTTCAGATATGCAATGTCAACAAAAGCCATTCCCTGGGCATAGAAACCAAAAAGAAAAAGATCCAATGAACGTTTTAACTCTGCATCGGAATGCAATGACAGACAAGCCAATTTAACCATCTGTTCCCGATCTAATGCACGTTTTACTGTTTTACAGGGCTTGGTACATATTTCCTTGAACGGATAATCGCATGGAGGAACCAAGCCGTCCTTTACCGCGAGATTATACAATGCCCTGAAGTTCCTTAAATAGTATCCGATCGTATTTTCCGTAGCCCCATTTTTGGATAAAAAGTCTCTGTAGCAAGTTACAAAGCGGTGGTTCACTTGCGATATTTTCACCTCTTTCTTACCGATATATTTGGCAAGTGAAGCATAGGTACTTTGATAAGCAGCGGCGGTTCCGTTTTTCATTATTGACTTTTTCCATTCTATTTGTGTATCAATGTAAGGCAGTAATAAGAATTTCCCGGTCACTTTTGAAAACATGACAGTAGTGATATCATTTATTGTATATTCCTCACCACGGCTTTCCAGTCTGCGAACTCGTGCGGTCAGTTGCTTATAGATCCTCAACAATTCACGACTGATTTTGCAACCGGTATGGTAACCCGAAACAACATTTCCGGCAATAATTATAAAGTCCTCTTCTTTCATACGGTATTTCGTATAAATTATTTTTTTGCGCTTTTGGTGGATTAGCTGGAATACCACCGGATAATTCCCATCTTTCAATGCACGGGTCTTGTTCAATTTTAATTTTACTGATGTCATAAGTTTTAATTTAATATAACAAAATTATCTTTTCGGGTTGCAAATAAAAGATTCCTCCAGCAATTGCGCAAAAGATCGATACCAAATCCTTTATTGAACTTTTGTATTCCGAAATAATTTTGTTAACGAGCCTCCTGTTTACATCAGGAGGCTACAGTATACCGGACGTCAAGTGACTTTCGCAGTTATTTTATTTGTGTGCTTTAAATTCATTTTTTTAAGAAGTTATACTGCATAATCCAGCGACAGAACTATGTGTGTGCTACTTGTCCTAATGCCTATCATATAAGATCTGCGTCTTTATTAATTCTCTTTTCTTCATTACCATAAATACTGAATATGAGTGCAGGTTATGTCTTCTTATTTCTTGAATACAAAATTATGCAATAAAAAGAAGAAGCTTATTACCAATTTGCGTATAAAATCTACCAATTAAGGCAAGGTACTCATATTATCATCCTTATTGCTGTTTCTTATTTGCATCGGAGCGGCACCCAAATGTTGCTTACAATAAAAATTAAAATGCGAAGAGGTTGCAAATTTAAATTCATACATGATCTGCTTCAATGAGATAGCGGGATTCATCAATCTTTGTTGTATCTGCAAAGCCTTCCGTTTCTGCATCCATTTATAAGGAGATTCATCAAAATTCTCTCTGAAAAGCTTTTCAAACGTCTTTATGCCATAGCCTAAAAGACCGGCTAACTCTTTAACGGTTTTCACTTTTAAATAATTATCCAACACCCGTTCGTTAAAGAGCGGATTGCTGCCTAATATAAGATAAAATATCTGTATTATCTCCTCATACGTATAGAAGTGCTTGAACATGAGATACAGTTCTTTATGTTTCAAAATGTACATATGATGACAGTTTATTCCGGACTCAAGATAATGCTTCATTTGATTCACTACTACTTTGACTTCGTCCTTCATCACTACTCCACGGCAATCGAACTTCACGCCGGCCTTTATTTTATATAAAATTCTTGCCCTGACACTCGTACATGGGAAAATGGTGGCGTTGTATCCTGTAAGAATCAACACTGTTTGCGTAACAGCTTTCCATTTAAAACAGTTGTTTTTAGGCAGAAAAAACATTTCATTTTCCAACACGGACCGATTAGTGTACTGCTCAAAACTAATTGTAATTTCACCTGAAAGAATAAAAATAAAAAAACTGGTAGTTCTATTATTCAATTCCATGCACTCTCCCTCTTTCATTATAATATACTGAGGTATCACTTTAAATTCCGGAGAGAAATAAGGACAAATATCCGGTTGTTGGTTTAATTTTTGCATGATTGTTTGTATGCGATTAAGTTTTAAAACTAATAAAAAGATAGAAAAGCACCAACTTATAAGATCTTTTTTTGTTTTTAATATCAGCTATCATCATTGAAATGAACACCGTGTATAAAGAAAATACTTTATCTTCGGAATGATGATTTTGCCATATGAACCGATACGGAATGGATTACTATAGAATATTTTGTATCTTTGACGAGAATAACAGAGAAAAAAGAACCCAATGATCATTCGTACCATACTCGATACAGACCTTTATAAATTCACTACTTCGTATGCTTATATCAAACTATTCCCGTACGCAATAGGCACTTTCAGCTTCAAAGACAGGGACGGGACTGAATATAGCGACGAGTTTGTGGAAAGATTGAGAACGGAAATCAGTCAGCTATCACACGTGACACTGACCGAAAAAGAACTGGAATATATGATAAAGAACTGCCGCTTCCTGCCCAGGGTCTATTGGGAGTGGCTCTCTTCTTTCCGTTTCCAACCCGAGAAAATAGAAATCCGTCTGGACGAGAATCGGCAGCTTCACATCGAAGTGAACGACTATCTTTACAAAGCAACGCTTTATGAAGTACCTCTACTCGCCATCGTTTCGGAGATAAAGAACCAATCGTCCGGCAATGTTGCCAACCTGGAAGACATCCTGTACAAACTGTCCGAAAAGACAGAACTGTCCAATAAGCATCAGCTACTTTTCTCTGAATTCGGAACCCGAAGGCGCTTTTCGTTCGATGTGCAGAATCAAGTCATCGGGCACCTGAAACAGACAGCCCATTACTGTATCGGCACTTCCAATTGCCATTTCGCCATGAAATACGGCATGAAGCCCATGGGTACGCATCCCCATGAATGGTTCATGTTTCACGGAGCGCAATTCGGCTATAAACATGCCAACTATATGGCCCTTGAAAATTGGGTAAATGTATACGATGGCGACCTTGGCATCGCCTTGTCCGACACTTATACATCTGCCATCTTTCTAAGCAATCTAAGCCGCAAACAGGCTAAGTTGTTTGATGGCGTGAGGTGTGATTCCGGTGATGAATTCCGGTTCATCGATCAGCTGACCGCACGTTATAAGGAGTTGGGCATCGACCCGACCACCAAGACAATCGTATTCAGCAACGCACTCGACTTTGGCAAAGCACTAGATATCCAGGAGTATTGCCAGGGAAAGATCCGTTGCTCTTTCGGCATCGGGACAAACCTGACCAACGATACGGGATTCAAGCCATCAAACATTGTCATGAAGCTATCGCAATGCAAGATGAACATGAACCAGGAGTGGCGCGAATGTGTGAAATTATCAGACGACATAGGGAAACATATCGGCAGCCCGGAAGAGGTGCGTGCCTGTCTATACGACTTGCGGTTGGAGTAACCTCCAACCGCAAATACATTTTATCATAACAGTGCTTTGATGGCATCTGTGATTTCTTCATCGGTCCGCCCCATTCGATACCCCCGGATGACCTTTCTGATCACCCGATCCTGATCTAATATAAAGAATAAAGGTGCCGCGCCATAAGTCCGGTATGACTTGACAATACCTTCATCACCGCACAAAAAACTATAATTTATTTGATTCTTATCCGCATAAGTTCGCAGCGAATGGGGTTCACGTCCCCAGGTTTCTATAGAAACCACTTCAAATTCACCGGCATTGAACTTCCCTTTCAATCCGTTCAGAAAAGGAATGGATGCATGGCAAGCACCACAACCGATACCGGTGAGGTTCACCAATAGCACTTTACTTTTAAATTCGGATAACGCCACCGGTTTCTCATACATATCTTTCAACATCCAGTCGGGAGCTTTCTGTCCTATAAGATCTGTCGCCGCAGGCTGAGTGACCTTTTTTTGCTCGCCATACTTGCGGATCTCATAGTCTTGGGGCACATAATCATATAAGTTTAAACCGGCTATCGACAATTGATTCAAGACTACATCCGAACAAGTAGTAGCAGAAATCTGATGCGACATTTCCCTGCGCATTTTATAAGGCAGACCGTCCGCTTTGCTAATCCACAATTCGTAAATCGAGGTCGGGTCTCCCAAATCAAAAGGAGGCTTCGGTATGTAGTACGCTTTTCCAAAAAATTCAACCTGCCTGTCTTCATGTATCACCAACTTGAAGTAATACGCTTCTCCTAAATCCTTCCATTCGGTGGTGATGCTATCTCCCGTACTCAAAGCATATCCGATGATATTCCGGGTATAACAAAAAAACGGAGGAGCCACCAACCTGAAAGGAAGGGATCTGGTCGTGAAATCATCGATCATAATCCCTTTATGCTCATGATAACTTATCATCCTCACGTTTCCATCATAACCAAATTCAAATCGCGTCGTATCCTTGGCGTCAAGACACACATAGCTCGCGCCGATGGTTGAATCAGAAGGATTGGTGTATTCTTTAATAAAACGATGAAAATTGGTAATGGCAACGGTATCGCCGGGTTGCCAGGACTGAGATTGCTCATGATAGGAAGCTGATTCTATCTTACCAAGATTACCGAGAACTTTTTTCAAATAAGTTCTCATATCCACATCATTCTTACCACAGACATTCATGACTAACAAGAATGAAATAACAGATAACAAAATGGACTTCATAGTATTTTATATTTTAGATACACGCAAATATAGCCAATGAAAACAGAAATCGACAAGCGGTATCCCAACTTTTATACTTAATAATAATATTATAATATCTACTAACTTTTCATAGAAAAGAGACACTTTAATGGCCCGAACACAAATAGACGAAGATATTCCTATTTTAAGATCAGAAAGAAACGATTTCTCTCTTTTTAATAACACACCGTCTATTCAAAACTTATGTAATAGAAAGATACAACGCATAGATATGACATTTACATACAGAAATCTACATTATATTGAGTAAATATACCATTTTACGTACCCAAAGACTTAACTCTTTCCGAAAAAGAAGTTAATGTTTTCCTGGTAAGAAGTTAGTCTTTTCTTCAGAAGAAGTTAGTCTTTTGTCCGGAAGAAATTAATAAAGCAAAAGAAGAGGTAAAATACATGCTTTCTGAAGTTATCAGAGACCTCAGAGGGAGCATTTACCAACTATCATTTTAGAGAACGGAATTGAGTTACATCAACAGAATGCTTCTATACCGGAAGATTATCAATCCATAATATCAGATAAAGAGCCCCAATCACATCATTTTAATTTTGACTAATGGCAAAACAACAGCTTTTTCGGGAGCAATCGCAAAGAAGCCCGGAAAGAAATGAATACAGCCCGTATTAAAAATACAGAATGACAGTTCGACATGCTTCTGTCAAAATGAAAATTTTCATCTGAATCGTTTGTCTTTCCTCCTCTCTTTACTTACACATGCTTTTTCCGCATCAGGAGTTGTCTGATCTTCTCCCTGTCACCCACTATCCATACCAGATCTCCCAAACGGAAAACCGTACTTTGATTCATGGAAATCAACTCGTCTTCCCGCTCAATGGCAACGATAAGGCTGTCATACTGTTTTCCCAACCGTGACTGGGCAATACTTTTATTCAGGAGCGGAGATTCTTCATCTACCGTGAAAGAGTGAAGCGTCACCTCTTGTCGCACATTCTTTTCGTCCGGAAAATCCTGCCGGATGTCGAGTTCCGAACGAAACTTCTGTAACTGGCCGTCTGTACCGACCACGATCAACTTATCCTGCGGATAAATGCACTCGTCACTTTGCGGAATGTATATCCTCCGTTCTCCCCTGACAATCCCCACTACATTGACACCAAACTCACGCCTGAAAGGAAGTTCCTCCAGCGACTTCCCTATATAAGATGAATAAGGAGATACCCAAACGGAGGTCAACTCGATATCTTTATCACTAAACTCACTGTTGAAACGGCTCTTCAGCGGATAGCGATTCCGGGCCGCTTCCTCCCTTCCGTTCAGATTGGTCAAGAAGTGGTTTTCCAAATGCGAATATTGGGTGAGGTTCTCCCTGAGAAGAAGTATCAGTCCCAACACGGCAACAGCTATGACAATACCTATCCCGTAATTAAGACTAAAATAACTGATGACAACTCCCGCTATGAAAAAAACAGCCACCGAAACACGGAACAGAATCAACGCTACCAGCCTCCCGTGATTGTAATTGTCGTCATTCCACAACTTCAGAAACACGTCCGGAGAATTGTACTTATCTGAAACAAGGGCCCACAAGAAAGGAGTCATCAGCAAAAGGGTGAGCAGGCACATCACTACACTCAGCCATCGTCCCGGGGAATCAAACATTCCGTTTATCGTCGGGTATACGGTCTGAACGGACAACAGCCAAATAGCAGTAAGGAGGACACTGTAAATAATCACTCTTCCGACAATCGTTTTCAGTAACCGCTTCCAGTCACTATCATGATTGACGGTCTTCTTGCCGGAAGCGTAACGGTCCAGGAATTCACGGGTCCGAGGGGAAAGTACTTTATAAAGCCATTCGGAAAACGGATTTGCCAACCGGATAAAATAGGGAGTGGTAAAGGTAGTGATAACGGATACCGCAACGATAATCGGGGGAACAAACGGGTCCAGCACCTTGAGCGAGGCTCCCAATCCCGCGATAATAAAAGCAAACTCTCCTATCTGGGCCAGACTGAACCCGGACTTGACGGAAACCTTCAGTGGTTCGCCGGATAGCAAGACCCCCAATGAAGAGAAAATCGATTTACCCACAAGAGTCACCAATGTAATGATAACCACCGGCCAGGCATACTGAAGCAGGACAGACGGATTGACCAGCATACCGACGGATACAAAGAAAATAGCTCCGAAAAGATCTTTCACCGGCTGTATGATGTGTTCTATATGTTCGGCCTCAACCGTCTCAGCAAGAATAGATCCCATAATGAAAGCACCCAGCGCAGCCGAAAAACCGGTACGGGTAGCCAGCACGACCATTGCCAGGCAAAGCCCGAGAGAGACAATCAACAGAGTTTCATTATTCATCAACCGCTTTGCTTTTTTCAGGAAGAACGGAAGGATGAATATACCGACCAGAAACCACAAAATCAGGAAAAAGGCAACTTTCAGGACACTCATCAAGAGTTCCTCACCCACAAACTCTTTGCTCACCGCCATAGTAGAAAGGATGACCATCATCAGGATAGCGATCAGGTCTTCGACCACCAAGGTTCCGAACACAATGCCTGTAAACCGTTGGCTGCGCAAACCAAGATCATCAAAGGCTTTAATAATAATCGTGGTAGACGACATGGACAACATTCCACCCAGAAACACAGAATTCATCGTACTCCACCCCAACAGATGCCCCACCATAAAACCGATCAGTAACATACTGATCACTTCGGTTGTTGCCGTAATAAACGCTGCCGATCCGACATTCATCAATTTTTTAAAGCTAAACTCGAGTCCGAGAGCAAAAAGTAAAAAGACAACTCCTATCTCAGCCCAGGTATTGATGTTCTCCATATCGCCAACAGTCGGGAAGATGCGGACATAAGGCCCGGCCAGCAATCCGGCAACGATATATCCCAGGACCAAGGGTTGCTTCAGCCATTTAAATAAAAGAGTAATGATACTTGCGGACATCAGTATTAAGGCAAGGTCAGCAATCAAGGTAGGTAAATGTGACATAGTATGGTATGTATATTTCGTTAGTACTTCATTCCGTTTTATGCTCGTTTATTGTACCCAAAGAACAATCGGTAGTCCGTTTGTGTTCCGTATATATGACATTTATTTTGAAAAAAAGCTGCGGGGGCATTGCACAAAACTGAACTTTTCGTGCAAAAAGTATCCATCCTATTCAATATTTCTCTATATTTGTCGCCGAATTGGTTCGGAATCCGTGGTCAACGGACGAAGATTAAAAGGGAATCGGGTGTAAATCCCGGACAGTCCCGCTGCTGTGAAACTCTGTATAGCATCTTATCAATCAGCCAATTTCGTACCACTGACAGAAAAAGCAAACTCTGTCGGGAAGGTCCCGGTAAGATGTAGAGTCAGTCAGAAGACCTGCCATTCGTGAATAAGAGCATTCTCTCCTCGTGGGTTAGGAAAGAAAGCATCGTTGTTAAGCCCCAAATCGTAGAAATACTGTGTTTTCATCGGGTGGACGTATGTCCGCAGGGTGGAAAAGCGCGAATATGTATATGCATTTAATTGAGAAATGAATATGATTAAAAGAATCTTAGTCGCCAACCGCGGTGAAATTGCCGTGAGGGTGATGCGCTCCTGTCGGGAGATGGAAATAACGAGCATTGCCGTTTTCTCGGAAGCGGACCGAACAGCGAAACATGTGCTTTACGCCGATGAAGCTTATTGCATCGGACCGGCAGCATCGAAAGAGAGTTATCTGAATATAGAAAAAATCATTGAAGTGGCAAAGTCATGCCACGCAGACGCCATTCACCCGGGATACGGGTTCTTATCGGAAAATGCAACCTTTGCCCGCCGTTGCCGGGAAGAAGGCATCACCTTTATCGGTCCTGACCCGGAAACAATGGAAGCCATGGGAGATAAAATCTCGGCACGCATCAAGATGATCGAAGCCGGGGTACCGGTAGTTCCGGGCACTCAAGACAACCTGAAAAGTGTTGAGGAAGCAGTAGAACTCTGCAACCAAATCGGCTATCCGGTAATGCTGAAAGCCTCGATGGGCGGTGGCGGAAAAGGAATGCGACTGATTCATCATGCAGACGAAGTGGCCGAAGCCTATACAACAGCCAAGAGCGAATCGCTTTCCTCGTTCGGAGACGACACGGTCTATCTGGAGAAGTTTGTGGAAGAACCCCATCACATCGAGTTCCAGATACTGGGCGACAAGCATGGCAACGTAATTCACTTGTGCGAACGTGAATGCTCGGTGCAGCGCCGCAACCAAAAGATCGTAGAAGAGAGCCCTTCGGTTTTTATCACACCGGAACTGCGCCGGGATATGGGCGAAAAGGCAGTAGCCGCTGCCAAGGCCGTGAACTACATCGGTGCGGGAACCATTGAATTCCTGGTGGACAAGCACCGCAATTATTACTTTCTGGAAATGAACACCCGCCTGCAAGTGGAACATCCCATCACAGAAGAAGTAGTCGGCGTAGATCTGGTAAAAGAACAAATTAAGGTAGCCGACGGACAGGTACTGCAACTGAGACAAGAGGACATCCAGCAACGGGGACACGCCATCGAATGCCGCATCTGTGCGGAAGATACGGAAATGAACTTCATGCCCAGCCCGGGTGTCATCAAGCAAATCACAGAACCCAACGGTATCGGAGTACGCATCGACAGCTATGTATACGAAGGATACGAGATTCCGATTTATTACGATCCGATGATCGGCAAACTGATCGTGTGGGCCACCACACGGGAATATGCCATCGAACGGATGCGCCGCGTGCTTCACGAATATAAGTTGACGGGCGTAAAGAACAACATCAGTTACCTGCGCGCCATCATGGATACACCCGACTTTGTGGAAGGACACTATGACACAGGCTTCATCGCCAAAAACGGTGAAGTGCTTCAGCAATGCATCACGCGCACCAGCGAGCGTGCGGAAAACATTGCGCTGATTGCCGCCTACATGGACTACCTGATGAACCTGGAAGAAAACAACAGCGGACTGGCAGCGGATAACCGCCCGATCAGCAAGTGGAAAGAATTTGGATTGCACAAAGGGGTATTAAGAATATAAAAGTATGGAAATACATATAGGAAATCGCGTGGCCGAAATAGAATTGGTCAGCAAGGAAGACAACAAAGTGGTTCTCACCATCGACGGAAAAACGTTCGAAGCGGACGTTGTCATGGCAGAGAACGGGAATTGCAACATCCTGATGGACGGACGCAGCTCCAACGCCCAACTGATTCGCAAAGAGAACGGAAAGAGCTACAAAGTGAATACCCACTACAGCAGCTTCAATGTCGAGATTATAGACAGCCAGGCGAAATACCTGCGCATGCGCAAGAAAGGTGAAGAGGAGCAGAACGACCGTATCACTTCGCCCATGCCGGGCAAGGTGGTGAAAATCCCCGTCAGTGTGGGACAAGAGATGAAGGCCGGAGAAACGGTCATCGTCATCGAAGCCATGAAGATGCAGAGCAACTACAAGGTGACTTCGGACTGCCGGATTAAAGAGATTCTGGTGCAGGAGGGCGATAACATTGCCGGAGAGCAGACGCTGATAACGTTAGAATAAAATTAAAGCAAGAATAACAATGGAAGATATAAATAAAGCTTATGCCACGTTCGCCGAACGTGACCGCATCGCTTCTCTGGGTGGAGGCGCAGCAAAGATTGATATACAGCACGAAAGCGGAAAAATGACCGCCCGCGAACGCATCGACATGTTGCTGGATAAGGGTACATTTGTAGAGCTGGACAAGCTGATGGTGCACCGTTGCACCAACTACGGCATGGACCGGAACAAGATTCCGGGAGACGGCGTCGTGTCGGGTTACGGAAAGATCGACGGACGGCAAGTATTTGTCTATGCCTATGACTTCACCGTTTACGGCGGTTCGCTATCGGCATCGAATGCCAAGAAGATAGTCAAGGTGCAGCAACTGGCTTTAAAGAACGGTGCTCCGATCATTGCACTGAACGATTCGGGCGGTGCACGTATCCAGGAGGGAATCGAAAGCTTGTCGGGTTACGCTGACATCTTCTACCAGAATACGATGGCAAGCGGAGTGATTCCCCAGATCTCGGCCATTCTGGGTCCTTGTGCCGGAGGAGCCTGCTACTCTCCCGCACTGACGGATTTCATCTTTATGGTGAAAGAAAAAAGCCACATGTTCGTCACCGGACCGGACGTCGTGAAAACGGTGATCCACGAAGAAGTCAGCAAAGAAGAGCTGGGCGGCGCCATGACACACAGCAGCAAGAGCGGTGTGACACACTTCATGGCCAACACCGAAGAAGAGCTGTTGATGTCGATCCGCGAGCTCCTCTCATTCCTCCCGCAAAACAACATGGACGAGGCACGCAAGCAGAATTGCACCGACGACGTCAACCGTGAAGACGCCTCACTGAACAGCATTGTCCCTGCCGACCCCAACGTACCGTATGACATGAAGGAGATCATCGAAAGAGTAGTCGATGGAGGCTATTTCTTTGAGGTGATGCAGAACTTTGCCAAGAACATTATTATCGGTTTTGCACGCATGGGCGGACGCTCGGTAGGCATCGTAGCTAACCAACCGGCTTATCTGGCCGGAGTGCTCGACATCGACGCCAGCGATAAAGCAAGCCGCTTCATCCGCTTCTGCGACTGCTTCAACATTCCGCTGATTACATTCGAAGACGTACCGGGTTTCCTGCCGGGGTACACCCAAGAGAACAACGGCATCATCCGCCACGGAGCCAAAATTGTGTATGCTTTTGCTGAAGCAACAGTACCCAAGCTGACCGTAATCACCCGGAAGGCTTACGGCGGTGCTTACATCGTAATGAACTCCAAACAGACGGGAGCAGACGTGAACTTTGCCTATCCGAGTGCAGAGATCGCTGTAATGGGTGCCGAAGGTGCGGTGAACATTCTGTTCCGCAAGGCAGACGCAGAGACGAAAGCCCAAGAGCTGAATGCCTACAAAGAGAAGTTTGCCACCCCCTATCAGGCTGCCGAACTGGGATTCATTGACGAAATCATCCTGCCGAAGCAGACCCGCAAACGCCTGATACAGGCATTGGAGATGACAGAGAACAAGATGCAGACCAATCCGCCCAAGAAGCACGGAAACATGCCACTTTAAACAGCTGGCGGATGGAGTAATCATAAGAGAGAGGAGGGTGAATACCAGTTTCAAACCTCCTCTCTCTCTTTTTAACCTGACTACTTTAAAAAAACGCTTTCACTTATCGCTGCCGCATCTCGTTTACAAATTCATCCGTTGTATACACCTTTTCCGCCAACAACGTGAAGTTGATAAACGCTGCCGTATCGGCATCCATCCCCGGAAGCTTGGCAGAAGCCGTAGCATCAAACACCACCGCTGCCTCAAATCCCCGTTCCTGCAACTCGCGCAAATGGGATTCTGCACAGAGATTGCCGGACATGCCGCACACCACTACTTTATTGACCCCGCGCTTACGGAGTTGCAGAATCAAATCATTGTTTTCCGGACCGTAAAGTTTGTGCGGAGCTGTAACGATGATGTTCGTGCCTTCGTTGATATAAGGCTTGTACAGATCCAGCCAGTCGGCACCCGAACCTTCAAATCCCTCACCGGTCAGTTGTCCCCGGCGCTCAAACATACCCGCGTCATGCATCAGTTTCTCGATAGGCCCCTCAAAAAGCCATTGGTGATCGTGTTTGTAATAATAGTGTGGAGAGATGAATACCAGCATACCTTTCGCTGCCGCTACCTCAAAGATGCGGCGGAGGTTCTCTACCGTACCGTTCTTCTGTATATTCTCTCCAAAAGCTCCCCAACCTAAACCGTTCTCACTCAGAAAATCGTTTTGTGGGTCTGTCATTACAATCGCTGTATGTTCGTCAATAACGAACGGGGTATTGATACCTTCCATAATCTTTTTCTGTTTTTAGATGTTTATATTCTTTTTCAACCCGGGTGCTGCCGTATCGGGCAGCCTCCGTTTTTTTCGACTTTGCAAAGGTCGGTATTCGGTACGGTACGGGAAATGGCCATTCAACCGGATAATTTGGCAATTCTTCCCGATTATACAAAAACATCTATTTTCATCCCGGAAAGGGACCGGTATAGGAAGGAAGCCGGAGCAGGAACACCTATTTATATATAAAACACTTATGTTATAAACCATTAGACAGTAACTCCCGAGAGTTCTTTTTTGTATTCGGGAATAATTGCCTATTCAATATGTGATATCGCTATTTCCCGTGAATTAAAAGCCGCCTATCTTTGCAACATCAGATTGAGACAACTAAAAGAAGACCCAAAACGTTATGAAAAAGAATTTATTAATTTTAGTCGCACTGCTGACATCGGCAACGATATCGGCACAGAACGGAGGAACCATTATGAAGAAGTATGAGAACCAACTACCGCAAGCCGGCAGAGGAAACGTGCATGTTGCCTACCAAGGCAAAGCCATCGACCAAATGATTTACGATTTTATGGAAGAACAGGGAATACCGGGCATGACACTTGCCATCGTACAGGCACCTTATATTCCGCGTGTAACAGGCTACGGAGTGACGGATCTTGAAAAAGGAAACCTTGCCGCTGCCAAGACTCTTTGGCCCATCGGTCCCATCTCACAAGGATATGCAGCCGTGGCAGTGATGCAGCTCTACGAAAAAGGAAAACTAGACCTGAACGACCCGATCGGCAAGTACCTGAAAGATATACCCGAAAACTGGAAACCGATCAGTATCCTTCAGTTGATGCAGCACAGTTCGGGCATTGCGGACTATCGTAATGAAAAGGGATTCGATGTATCGGCCGATTATCGCCCGGAACAACTGATCGAAACGGTAGCCGCCATTCCGCTCGCCTTCGAACCGGGGACAGACGTGAAACAGAGCGCCACAAACTTTCTGCTACTGACTTCTATCATCGAAAAGGCCGGCAAGATGTCGTATCACGACTTTGTGAAAAAGTATCAGATCGACTACCTGGGACTGAAACAGACATTCTTCGGCGAAGACCTGGCGAAAGTAAAACAGGAGGACGTGACCCTCACCGGCAACGTGCATCAGACATTCAAAAAAGATAAAGACTACATCAATCCCTCGGAAACGACTACCGGATATGTGGAAAAAGAGGGTCGCCTTGTCGCCGCACCGACTGTCAGCCCGACGGCACTGAAAGGATTCTCCGACATCTGGGCATCAGCCGAGAATGTGAGCCACTGGGACATCGGACTGGCGGGAAGTGCATTGATCGAAAAGCCCGAAAACCGTGACATGGTGTACAAGCCAACCCGGCTGGCCAACGGCAAGGTAGTACCTGCCATGGCAGGATGGCAGTTCTATAACCACAACGGCCTGATGGACATCAAAGGCAACGTATCGGGCCATTCGGCTTTCCTGAGTCGATTTACGGACGCCTCGGAACTAGTGTGCGTTACCCTACTGGCCAATAAAGAGGGGGTAGACCTGACAAATCTGGGACGCCGTATCGCAGCCGCTTTCGACAGTGATAAGATGGGTACGGGAGCCAACGACAACCTGCTCTATACTTATGAAAGCCAGTTCAACGTGCCCGAAACCATGACGCGCATCGAGCAGACCCTCCACACGATGGGCGTTCCCGTCTTTGCCAAGTTCGATCACGGGAAAAACGCCGAAGAAGTGGGATTACAACTCCTCCCCAACCAGGTCATCGTTTTCGGTTCACCGAAAGTTGGCACAAAACTGATGCAGGACAACCCGAGTATCTCGATCGAACTGCCGCTGAAGATCTCCGTTTGGGAGGACAAGAACGGAAGCGTATGGGCCACTTTCCCACAGATGAGGACGATGGCGGCCGAATACGGGCTGGAAGCCGAACCGGTAATCGGAAAGATGCAAGAACTGCTGGAGAAAATCGTAATTAAAGGGGCAAGCGTATACTAACTTCCTACTGTAGGGATAAACGCTTTTCCTGCAGAAAATTATTTATAAAATATTTGGAAGAAACACACGGGAAAAGTCACAAGCGGCTATAGAACAACGCAGCATGACTTCTCCCGTATTTTTTTACTGTACTCAGACATGCAAAACAGGTTTCATTCTTTTGAGTAGGTTTGTTTATCCGAAAAGATAATATTTTTGTCTTCCGGGAACAATCGTTGAGAAATAAAACAACCGACATTTTGCGTTCAGTGAACATCTGATACGGAACAGGCGGACTGAAACGGACCTCCGGAGGGTATGTACCCCACCTGGAATCCGCATCAGTCCGCCTGTTCTACATTTATCTGTATATCCGTATTCTTAACTCGCTATTGCGAGAAACGGAATGACCATCATTATCCTTTTTCTTTCAGGATCACATCGTGTGCACCACCCTCTACGATACTTGTGGATGAAACCAGCGTGATCTTGGCATTTTGTTGCAAATCGGGAATGGTAACAGCACCGCAACTGCACATCGTAGCCTTGATCTTACTCAGAGTGGCCGCCAGGTTGTCTTTCATCTTGCCGGCATAAGGCACGTAACTGTCTACACCTTCTTCAAACTTAAGCGATTCAGTTCCACCCATATCGTAACGTTGCCAGTTCTGGGCACGATTTGAACCTTCGCCCCAATACTCTTTCACGTAGTTGTTCTTGATGCAGAGCTTCTTGGTAGGCGATTCGTCAAAACGTGCGAAATAACGCCCCATCATCAGGAAATCGGCTCCCATGGCAAGGGCAAGCACCATGTGATAGTCGTGCACCAATCCGCCATCACTACAAATAGGTACATAAATACCCGTCCGTGCCTGATATTCGTCGCGGGCACGAGCCACATCTTGCAGGGCAGTCGCCTGTCCACGTCCGATACCTTTCTGCTCACGGGTGATACAGATAGATCCACCTCCGATACCCACCTTCACAAAGTCGGCACCAGCCTCTGCCAGATAGAGGAAACCTTCTTTATCTACCACATTACCGGCACCTACCAGCACTTTATCTCCATATTGTTGCTTGATCCATTGCAGGGTCTCATACTGCCATTCCGAATAACCATCCGAAGAATCGATACAGAGCACATCTACTCCGGCTTCTACCAAGGCAGGGACACGCTCCTGATAGTCACGGGTATTGATACCGGCACCTACCAACAATTTCTTGTCGGGACTCGACACCTCGTTCGGATTCTCCTTGTGGCTGTCGTAGTCCTTGCGGAAAACAAAGTAAGCCAGACGTCCTTCTTTGTCGATAATAGGAAGTGTATTGAGTTTATGATCCCAGATAATCTGGTTGGCCTCGCTCAGTGTCAATCCCACTTCACCCACAATCAGCTTCTCAAAAGGAGTCATGAAGTCTTTGATCTTTTTATCCAGCGGGTCTCTGGAGATACGATAGTCACGGCTGGTTACCAATCCCAGAAGATGTCCGTTTGGCGAACCGTCATCCGTTATTCCGATAGTAGAGTGACCGGTCTGGCGCAACAGGCGGAGTACGTCTTCCAACGTATGTTCCGGAGTCAGATTCGAATCACTGGTCACAAAACCGGCTTTAAATTTCTTCACTTTCCGCACCATTTCCGCCTGACTGGCGATGGGTTGCGAACCGAAGATAAACGAGAGTCCTCCGTTACGCGCCAACTCGATGGCCAGTTCGGGACCGGAAACCGATTGCATGATTGCCGAAACGAAAGGGATGTTCAATTCGATTGCTGCTTGTGTGCTTGCCGCATGTTTCACCAGCGGGGTGCGCAAAGAGACATTGGAGGGTACACACTGTTTGGTGGTAAGACCGGGAATAAGTAGATATTCACCGAAAGTTCTTGAAACTTCTTCTACGTAAACTGCCATAAGATAAGTTATTTTTTGGCATGCAAAATTACATCTTTCTTTTTAATTATGTGACTGGGGAAGGGAGATTTTTTCAATAATCCTCTCAAAAGCTTATTTTTAATCACATCAGGGCAATAAAGAGGAGACTCACTCCTGAAAGCACGCCATGTAAACCACCTTCTTACAATATCACATTCTCCTGATGTCTGTCCATTCAACTACGGATATTATTGAACACAATCTTCATATCAACCTATTTTTAAAAGTTCCTTGAATCCTTCTACCGACTTATTCGGTTCAAACTCTATCACCCGATAGTCTGCCACAGCATTAAAAGGGTCCTCACCGATTATCTTTTCTACTTCTGCACGGCTCTGAGCACGGCAAAGAATAACTCCCCCCGTCCGGGGCACCTGCGGCCCGGAAGCAAGAAAGATTCCGGCAGCATAATACTTATCCAGATAGCAACAGTGTGCTTCCAGCAATTCGATCACCTTTTCGATAGGTGCTTTATAAGTCAATATTAATACGAACATGGCCCGATTTATTTTAGTTCTCCCGCAAAGGTAACACAAATCGGCCTACGTTAGGCTTTTCTTATAAATTTAATCTGAATCCGGAATATTTCTTTTAAATTAACAGGAAACAACACTACTTGGCAAACACTTTCATACCTCCGGTGTTATACATCAACATACAAAAAACAACCGCCTATGTCACAAGAAATGAAAGCATTCCCAGGAATGAAAGCTTCACAGAAACTCAACTTCAACCATTCCGAAGTTATTATCAACAGCGCACCGGACCGGAAGGTTATCTTGGAATCGACTCTGTTAGAGCAGTCATTCGTGGAAAAAGGATGTGGGGAAACCACTCCGCATGCTTGGAAAACAACATCGAAAGAGTCTCTGAAAAGACCCGTGTTTAACGAGATATGGTACACATAATGCCAGCTTGACCTGACAGAAACCTTATCCTGCCAATTCCGCCCTGTACTCCATCGGCGAAACCCCTTCGTGTCGCTTAAAATACCTACCCAGATACGACTGGTCGGGAAAATTCAGCCTGTCTGCTATCTCCTGAATACTGAGATCGGTCGATTGGAGGAGTACCTTTATTTCAAGTGCCGTAAAATCATCAATCACTTTTTTGGCCGAATGACCTGTCAGCGAACGACAGATGCTCGTCAGGTACTTAGTAGAAATACAGAGTTTGCCTGCATAGAAAACGACATCCCGTTGCGAACAGCAATATTCGTGCACCAGAGCAACGAACTTATGAAAAAGTTCGTTCGGACGACTGCCGCCCTCAATCTCTTTATGGGTGAAAAGGCGGTGTACTTTGTCGTATACATCAAGCAGGAAACTTTGCAGGTGATTGCGCGCTATCTGGTTGCGGAAACGATGATCGGTATCGGCATAAATAGTAGACGTAGCATGCAGGAGACCGTTAATGGGGGCGGTAAATTCGGAAGGAAGTGTATAACAGGGCTTCTCTTTTATAAAATGAAAAAAGGAGGGTTCAAAACGGATACAAGCCTCACGAAACATTTCAATATGTGAAGCGAAAAAGGAGACCCGAAAATCATCGCTCTTCTCATCAAGGCTGATAACAGCACCCGGAAGGAGTACAACCTGGGTATTTACCGTTATCTCGTATTTCTTCAGATCGATGGCCATTGTACCACGGCCGGCACGGCAATAAAGGATAATGGCACAATTGAGTTTATGCAAACGGTTGTAAAAGGGAGAAAAATCATCGGTCCCTGCCACAAACGGCTGGTCGAGCGTGAGGGTAAGCGGGTTTCTTTTTTCCATATCATGTTCTTTATTTTGCCTACAAAAGTAGGTCTTTTTAGTGAATTAGCCCGCATACTGTTCCGATAATGAACAATACTGGGGCGGGTATGAAAAGCAGTCGACAGTGAAAACGCTCTACCTTTGCCACGACAAAATTAAATAGGAATTATGATTGAAAAGGTTAGTAAAGTAAAGCAGGCTATATTATTCGCCTGCTGTTTGGCCGCCACCGGATGCAAGCAAGCACCGCAGGCAACTGTAGAATCGGGATACAAAGTAATAACCCTTGCGCCTACCGACCGGACGCTATCGAGTACGTACTCGGCAACAATACGCGGACGCCAAGACATCGAAATCTATCCGCAAGTGAGCGGTACACTGACACAGGTGTGTGTCAGCGAAGGAGAACGGGTAAAACGGGGACAGTCGTTGTTCATCATCGACCAAGTGCCTTACGAAGCTGCCCTGCAGACAGCATTGGCAAACGTGGAAGCAGCCAAAGCCTCACTGGCTACAGCACAACTGACGTATGACAGCAAACAGGAATTATATAAGCAGAATGTGGTTTCGGCCTTCGACCTGAGTACGGCCAAAAACTCTCTTTTGGCAGCACAAGCGCAATTGGCACAGATGAAGGCTCAGGAGGTGAACGCCCGGAACAACTTATCGTACACATTGGTAAAAAGTCCGGCGGACGGAGTGGTGGGAACACTGCCCTATCGGGTAGGAACGTTGGTGAGTGCCAGTCTGCCTGAACCGCTGACTACCGTTTCGGACAACTCGGACATGTACGTCTACTTCTCGATGACGGAAAACCAACTCTTAGGACTGATCCGACGCTACGGATCGAAGGAAGAAGCACTGAAACAAATGCCGGAAATCGGCCTCCAACTGAATGACCGATCGGACTATCCGCAACAAGGACGAATCGAGACAATCAGCGGAGTGATAGACCGGAACACCGGAACAGTCAGCCTGCGGGCAGTATTTCCCAACCGGGAAGGATTGTTGCACAGCGGCGGCGCGGGCAATGTGATTGTACCGACAGAAAAAGCGGGTGCATTGGTCATTCCGCAAGCTGCCACATTTGAGGTACAGGATAAAGTATTTGCATATAAGGTTGTGGACGGAAAAGCGCAATCCACTCCGGTACAGGTGACACGTGTGAACGGCGGGCAGGAGTACATTGTGGAGAGCGGTTTGCAGCCCGGCGACGTAATTGTGGCAGAAGGTGTAGGATTGCTTCGCGAAGGAACAGAGATAAAAACAATAAATGGTGAATGATGAACCGAACTGCCACAGCCGTCCATCCAAGTAAGCCGGCTTTTAATATCCACTTATTAAACGTATTACTAACAAGAATATTATGAATTTACGAACTTTCATTGAACGGCCTGTCCTATCGGCTGTTATATCCATAACCATTGTCGTGGTCGGGATTATCGGATTGTTTACGCTACCCGTAGAACAATATCCGGACATTGCCCCGCCCACCATCATGGTGAGCACCAGTTACTTCGGTGCCAGCGCAGAAACTCTGCAAAAGAGTGTTATCGCACCACTCGAAGAGGCCATCAACGGTGTGGAAGACATGACCTACATGACCTCCAGCGCTACCAATGCCGGAACAGTCTCTATCACCGTCTACTTTAAACAGGGGACTGACCCGGACATGGCGGCGGTGAATGTACAGAACCGAGTTTCCAAAGCTACCGGACAGCTCCCCTCGGAGGTAAACCAAGTAGGTGTCACCACTTCGAAGCGGCAGACGAGTATCCTGCAAATGTTCTCGCTCCACAGCCCGGACGACTCGTACGACGAAGCCTTCCTGGCCAACTATATCAGCATCAACCTCAAACCTGAGATTCTCCGTATCTCGGGCGTCGGAGACATGATGATTATGGGAGGAGATTATAGCTTGCGTATCTGGATGAAACCGGACGTAATGGCACAATACCGGCTGATCCCTTCGGACGTATCGACTGTCCTGGCGGAACAGAACATTGAGTCGGCCACCGGATCGTTCGGTGAAAATTCCGATGAAACGTATCAATATACCATGAAATACAAAGGACGCCGAATCACACCGGAAGAATTCGGTGAGATCGTGATCCGTTCCACCGACGACGGACAGGTGCTGAAACTAAAAGATATCGCCACAATCGAACTGGGACAGGAAAGTTATGCTTACAGTGGTACGACGGACGGGCACAACGGTGTCTCGTGTATGCTCTTCCAGACAGCCGGCTCCAATGCCACAGAGGTGAACAACCAAATCAACCGATTCCTTGAAGAGGCAAGGAAAGAACTTCCCCAAGGAGTGGAACTGACACAACTGATGTCGTCCAACGACTTCCTGTATGCCTCCATCCACGAAGTGGTGAAGACACTGTTGGAAGCCATTCTGTTGGTTATCCTTGTCGTGTATGTCTTTTTGCAGGATATCCGCTCGACACTGATTCCACTGGTGGGGATCATTGTATCACTTATCGGTACGTTCGCTTTCATGGCGATAGCCGGATTCAGTATCAACCTGATTACGTTGTTTGCCCTGGTACTGGTCATCGGTACGGTAGTGGACGATGCCATTGTGGTGGTCGAAGCCGTGCAAGCACGGTTTGACGTGGGATACAAATCATCCTATATGGCAAGTGTCGATGCCATGAAAGGAATCAGCAATGCCGTCATCACCTCCTCATTGGTGTTCATGGCAGTTTTTATCCCCGTATCGTTCATGTCCGGCACATCGGGTACGTTCTATACTCAATTCGGACTGACAATGGCCGTTGCGGTAGGTATCTCGGCAGTAAACGCCCTGACACTGAGTCCGGCACTTTGCGCCCTGCTACTGAAACCATACATCAATGAAGACGGTACCCAGAAACAGAACTTCGCCGCCCGTTTCCGTAAAGCATTCAATGCAGCTTTCGATGTTGTGGTAGAAAAATACAAAGGCATCGTTCTCTTCTTCATCAAGCGCCGGTGGCTGACAGGATCACTCCTGATAGCTTCCATCGCCTTACTGGTAGTACTGATGAATACAACAAAAACCAGTCTTGTGCCCGACGAAGACCAGGGTGTCGTATTCGTCAACGTCAGTACAGCCGCAGGCAGTTCGCTACGGACGACAGACGATGTAATGAAACGTATCGAGGAACGCATGGAACAGATTCCACAAGTGAAGCATGTGCAAAAGGTGGCAGGATACGGATTGCTGGCCGGACAAGGAAGCTCCTTCGGTATGCTGATCTTGAAACTGAAACCATGGGACGAACGCCCCGGAAAAGAAGATGATGTGCAGGCAGTGATCGGACAAGTGTACGGACGGACGGCAGACATCAAGGATGCCAGTGTATTCGCCATCTCACCGGGTATGATTCCGGGCTACGGAATGGGTAACGCACTTGAACTTCACATGCAGGATAAGACCGGAGGAGACGTCAATGAATTCTTCCAGACCACACAGCAGTATCTGGGAGCCCTCAACCAACGTCCGGAAATCGCCATGGCCTACTCTACATTCGACGTGCGCTATCCGCAGTGGCTGGTCGAAGTCGATCCGTCGAAATGCAAGCGTGCCGGTATCACACCGGACCAGGTATTGAGTACTCTTTCCGGATACTATGGCGGACAGTATGTGTCCAACTTCAACCGATTCTCAAAGGTGTACAAGGTGATGATCCAGTCCGACCCGCAGTACCGGCTTGACGAAGCGTCACTGAACAATACATTCGTACGCATGTCTAACGGAGAGATGGCTCCCCTCAGCCAATTCCTCACACTGACCCGTACGTATGGCGCCGAATCACTGAGCCGTTTCAATATGTACAACTCTATTGCCGTAAATGCCATGCCGGCCGATGGTTACAGTACGGGTGACGCCATCCGTGCCGTTCAGGAGACAGCTTCCACTTCCCTGCCCAAAGGTTATGGATACGATTACGGAGGCATCACCCGCGAAGAGAATCAGCAAAGCGGTACGACGGCCATCATCTTCGGCATCTGTTTTCTGATGATCTACCTGATCCTGAGTGCACTCTACGAAAGCTTCCTGATCCCGTTCGCCGTCCTCCTGAGCGTACCCTGCGGCCTGATGGGTTCATTCCTCTTCGCACGCATGTTCGGGCTGGAGAATAACATCTACCTGCAAACCGGACTGATCATGCTCATTGGATTGCTTGCCAAAACCGCCATCTTGCTGACGGAATATGCCGCCGAACGCCGTAAGGCAGGCATGGGACTGATTGCTTCTGCATTGAGTGCCGCCAAAGCCCGCCTGCGCCCGATATTAATGACGGCATTGACCATGATCTTCGGTCTGCTCCCGCTGATGGTAGCCAGCGGCGTAGGTGCAAACGGTAACCGCTCGCTGGGAACAGGTGCTGTAGGTGGCATGGTCATCGGTACACTGGCACTGCTGTTCATCGTACCATCGCTGTTCATTGCCTTCCAATGGCTACAGGAACGGATACGTCCCGTACAGATAGAACCAAGTCATGACTGGCAGATTCAGACAGAGCAGGAAGTGAGTGAACACGAAAAAGAAGAAGCTAAGAATCGCCCTCTAAAATAAATAAACAAGCATGAAAAAGTTAATCATATCCCTTGCCGCTATCCTCGCCCTAAGTAGTTGCGGCATCTACTCCAAATACAAACCCGTCACGGAGATTCCCGACGGACTTTACGGACACGGAGGAACAGACACCCCCGGGTTGACTTCCGCCGATCCGGAAATCCAACGAAGTGATACTGCCGCCAACTTCGGCAACCTCAGCTGGCGGGAGGTTTTCACCGACCCATATCTGCGCGTACTGATCGACTCTGCCCTCGTGCGCAACACCGATCTGCGCACTGCCCACTTACGGGTGAAAGAGGCTGAAGCTACCTTGCTTTCCGCACGCCTCTCCTATCTGCCGGCTTTTTCACTTTCTCCGCAAGGTACGGCAAGCAGCTTCGATGGCGGAAAAGCTACTCAGACCTATTCACTGCCCGTCAGTGCCAGTTGGGAGATCGATATCTTTGGCCGGCTGACCAATGCCAAACGTCGTGCCCAAGCTGTCGTGGCCCAAAGCCGAGATTATGAACAGGCGGTGCAGACCCAACTGATTGCCGCCGTGGCCAACAACTATTTTACCTTGTTGATGCTCGACGCCCAGATCGAAATCTCCACCGCTACGGAAGCTGCCTGGAAAGAGAGCGTCGCCACCACCCGTGCCATGAAAGCAGCGGGAATGGTGACCGAAGCTGCCTTGTCGCAAACCGAAGCTACCTATTATAATATATGTACAACTCTGCTCGATCTGCAAGAGCAGCTCAACCAAGCCGAGAACGCCCTTTCTTTGCTGCTGGCGGATGTCCCCCACCGTATCCCCCGCGGACGTCTGGCCGACCAACAGCTCCCGGAGAATCTATCGGTAGGCGTACCCTTGCAGATACTCTCCAACCGGCCCGACGTACGCAGTGCCGAACAGTCGCTGGCACAGGCATTCTACACTACCAATGCCGCCCGTTCCGCCTTTTACCCCTCGATCACACTGAGTGGCAGTGCGGGATGGACCAATTCGGCAGGTGCCATGATTGTCAACCCCGGTAAGTTTCTTGCCACAGCAGTAGCCTCTCTTACCCAGCCCTTGTTTAACCGCGGAGCAAACATCGCCCAACTCCGCATAGCCAAGGCGCAGCAGGAAGAGGCACGCCTCAGCTTTGAGCAGACCTTACTCAATGCCGGAAGTGAAGTCAACAATGCTCTGGTACAATATCAGACGGCACGAGACAAATCGGCCTATTTCAACCGTCAGGTGGCCTCTCTGGAGAATGCTGCACGCAGCACGCAACTACTGATGAAGCATGGTAACACGACTTACCTGGAAGTGCTCACCGCACAGCAGACACTGCTTAATGCGCAACTCTCCCAAGTGGCCAACCGCTTTACCGAAATCCAGGGAGTCATCACCTTGTATCAGGCATTGGGAGGGGGCAGGGAAACTGCCTCCGGAGAAAGAAATTCTTAACAGAAGAATACAGCCTAACTTTTCAACCTTTCTTAAATGATGACGACTGTCTGTCCGGTACCTTGTGTACCGGGCTGTACAGAAAAAGCCCGTACTACCTCTTCTCTAACAAAAAGGATGTACGGGCTTTCCTGTTTTAAACGGTATCTTATGCGTTCAGCGCCTGTTCGATGTCCGCGATAATATCATCTGCATTTTCGATTCCCACCGACAAGCGGATCAGATCCGGACGAACACCGGCTTCTATCAATTGTTCGTCTGTCAGCTGGCGATGCGTATGACTGGCGGGATGAAGCACACATGTGCGTGCATCGGCTACATGGGTAACGATGGCCGCCAGCTTCAACGAATCCATAAATTTGATGGACAACTCACGACCGCCTTTCAAGCCGAAAGAGATCACACCGCACGAGCCATTCGGCATATACTTCTGCGCCAGTTCGTAGTATTTGTTGCCCGGCAGACCGCAATAGTTTACCCATGCCACCTTGTCGTTCTGCGCAAGATATTCGGCTACCTTCTGTGCATTGCCACAGTGCTGAGGCATGCGCAAATGCAACGTCTCCAAGCCCAGATTCAACAAGAAAGCATTTTGCGGACTTTGAATACTGCCCAGGTCACGCATCAATTGCGCGGTTGCCTTTGTCATATAAGCGCCCTTGCCGAAAGCCTTGGTATAGGTCAGTCCGTGATACGATTCATCCGGTGTGCAGAGTCCCGGGAACTTGTCCGCATGGGCTTCCCAATCGAAGTTTCCGCTGTCTACGATGCAGCCGCCTACACTGGTGGCATGCCCGTCCATGTATTTAGTAGTGGAGTGAACCACGATATCGGCTCCCCACTCAAACGGACGACAGTTGATCGGTGTCGGAAATGTATTATCAACAATCAAAGGCACACCGTGACTATGGGCAATGCGGGCGAATTTCTCAATGTCGAGCACTTCAAGTGACGGATTGGAGATGGTCTCGCCGAACAGTGCTTTCGTATTCGGACGGAAAGCCGCCGAAATCTCTTCTTCACCGGCATCGGGGCTGACGAAAGTGACATCGATACCCAATTTCTTCATCGTCACGCCAAAGAGGTTAAACGTTCCGCCGTAGATGGCCGACGAACAAACAAAATGATCGCCCGCCTGGCAAATGTTGAATATGGCATAGAAATTGGCAGCCTGTCCACTGGAAGTCAACATAGCTCCCACTCCTCCTTCGAGAGCGGCAATCTTGGCGGCTACAGCGTCGTTCGTCGGATTTTGCAGACGGGTATAAAAGTAACCGCTGTCTTCAAGATCGAACAAGCGGGCCATCTGCTCACTGGTTTCGTATTTAAAAGTAGTACTTTGATAGATGGGCAGCACGCGCGGCTCGCCCTTTTTCGGAGTCCATCCTGCTTGTACGCACAGGGTTTCGGGCTTGAATTGTTTTGCCATAATGATATTGAGTTTACGATTATATTGCCTTAAAAAAGTTATATCGACGCAAAAGTAGAGAAAATTATTGGTTTAAAAGGCTATCTTTGCGAGCGAAAAAGCAAAAATTCACCTTAGAAGTCAAACAATAGCACAGCAGCCCGAGCCTGCATCTTTTATACGTAGCGATATGAAAAGAAAACTCTGTCTTCTCCTGTTCTTCTGTCTTTTATTGATTGCCCCGGCTTTGCGGGCACAGCAGAAAGCCACTCCCAGATCCGGTGAAGGTATCTCTACCTTCCTCCTGCGCCACAACCGCGCCCCGAAGAAATACTACAATGATTTCATCGAACTCAACAAAGCCAAACTAGGGAAGAGCAGAACTCTTAAAATGGGTGTCACTTACCTGATTCCCCCTGTCAAGAAAGCGTCGGCCGCCACTTCCGGAAAAACGACGGAGGCAGCAGCCGAAAAGACATCCGCACATCACCCGCGCCGTACGGAAGTCAACGAGCCGCTCTTCGGGAAGTGGCTTTCAAATGTCAAGGTCACTTCCAATCGCCTTGCCGGTACCTGCTTCTATGTTGTCAGCGGACATGGCGGTCCCGATCCGGGCGCCATCGGACGCGTTGGCAAACACGAACTCCACGAAGACGAATATGCCTACGACATCGCCCTTCGCCTTGCCCGCAATCTGATGCAGGAGGGTGCCGAAGTCCGTATCATCATTCAAGATGCCAAAGACGGCATCCGTGACGAGGCTTATCTCTCGAACAGTAAACGTGAAACCTGCATGGGCTCTCCCATCCCGCTGAACCAGGTACAGCGCCTTCAGCAGCGTTGCGACAAAATCAATGCCCTTTATCGTAAAGACCGCAAGAAGTATAAATACTGCCGCGCCATCTTCATTCATGTGGACAGTCGCAGCAAAGGTACCCAGACCGACGTCTTCTTTTACCACTCCAACCGCAAAGCCGAGAGTAAGCGCCTCGCCAAAAACATGAAGGAAACCTTCGAGTCCAAATACGACAAGCATCAACCTAACCGGGGGTTTTCGGGCACCGTAAGCGGACGCAACCTCTATGTTCTGGCCCACACCACGCCCGCCTCTGTTTTTGTCGAGTTGGGCAACATCCAGAATACCTTCGACCAGCGTCGCCTGGTGATCCCCTCCAACCGGCAGGCACTCGCCAAATGGTTAATGGAAGGGTTTATAAAAGACTATAAATAAACAGAACCTCTTGTTTTTCTGAAAGATTACAAAAGGATGTGAATGTACTGAGAGCAGATGACCGGAGTGAGCCGATAAATCCTATATTTGCTGCCGGATGTAAAGTAAAACTTTTAAAGTCATTTTTATGGAACAGTTATCTTTTATAGAATCATTCCGGACTTCTCCTTTCATTCTCACCGAAGGCGCTATCGTAGAACGTTTGCGTCACGAGTTTCACATTTCACCGGACAAACACATTGCACATGCCGCACTGATCTACGATGACTCCCATCGTGAGATTCTGGCATCCATCTACCGGCAATACCTGCAGATAGCCACTGAGTTCCGCCTGCCACTGATGCTGATGACTCCCACCCGCAGAGCGAACATCGAGCAAATAGCCACGTCCGATTACCGGCATAAAAATGTACTGGCGGATACTATGGCCTTTCTCTCCCGCTTCCGTGACGAAGCTTCCACTCCCGTATATATCGGCGGACTGGCCGGATGCCGCGGCAATGCGTACGACGGCCGCTACTATCTGTCGGTAGAAGAAGCCATGGAGTTTCATTTCCCGACAGTCCGCACGCTGGCACAGTCGGGGGCGGACTATCTGTTTGCCGGCATCATGCCGCAACTGACAGAAGCCATCGGAATGGCCAATGCCATGGCTGCAACAGGACTGCCTTACATCATCAGCTTCATGATATGTCGTGACGGACGCCTGATAGACGGTACTTTCATTCATGACGCCATCGATGCCATCGAAAAGGAAACTTCCACCCGTCCACTGTGCTATATGGCCAACTGCGTACATCCCGATGTGTTGCACCAGGCGCTGCTGCATCCCCGGAACGATACGCCTTTGGTGCGTCAGCGCTTTCAGGGTATTCAGGCCAATGCCGCCAACCTCAGCCCGGAGGAACTGGACGGATGCGATCATCTGATTTCTTCTTCACCGGAAGAACTGGCAGACAGACTGATGACACTGCTGTGGGACTTTCCGTTAAAAATCTGCGGAGGCTGCTGCGGAACCAACCAACAGCATATGCACCGTTTCGCAGAGATGCTGGCTTACCGCCGTGACAATAAAGCGTGGTAACTGTCTGCTCCGGTAAACGGGACCGCCCGTGCCGGCAATGCAAACTCTCACTCCTTCCTCCTGCGGTTCAGATATCTGCGCAACAATGTGGGAGTAAAGCAGAAGATCAACTGGGCTTTACTCCACTTGTAGCATTGCTGGAACACAAGCATACCGATAGCGATGAACAGGGCAGCGCCCGCAGCAGCTTGCAGAGGCAGCCAATGCACACCCTCTTGCGGGACTATCAGAGGGATCAACGCCAATGCTCCGGCGGGAGCAAAGTACTTTCCGGTCCACTCGAAGACAGCAAACAAGCAGCAGATGATGAGCAAGGCGACCACCGTCTCGGGCAAATGCAAAAAGGTATGCCCGATGATCTGAAAAGCGGTCCCCAAGGCAGCTCCGGTAACCAAAAACAGAAACACCTGCATGGGGCGGTTTCTGAATCCGGCTTTCGAATTGACAATCTCCGTGAATGTCACGATCAACGGAGGAATAATGAAATAACTGCATCCGCAGGAGATAGAAAGGGCAGCTACCAGTGAAACCCAAAAGAGCAGAGCCGCCCAACGGAAAATCTCCTTTTTCCACTCACGCCCGGACAGGACGTAATCCGTCTCCCGGCGCAAACCTCCTTTTTCCATCAGCCTCTGTCCGGCAACAAGCACGGCGGAAAGCAGGAAAACGGCCGACGGATAGATCCAGGTCTCAGTGTGCAGCAGCACCGGCAGCATACAAGCCGAAATCAGTGGAATCAGAGTAGCCCGGCTGAACAGCAGGCAGCAGGCGGCAAAGGCAAATGCCAGGCATAAATTGCAGAGCAACGGCAGCATAGAGTAGCGCACGATACAAACTCCGGCAACAGCCCCTGCTGTCATCAGCCCGATCAGCTGCCAACGCCCGACTTTCCAAACCCGCTTATCGATCACCCACAAGCCGACGGCGAGCGCCGCCATCTCCGGAAAGATAATCTCTTTCTCGCCTGTCCATTCGGCTATGCCCACCATCAGCATCACCATGAAAACAGAGAATACATATCTGACTTTTTTCGTTTTGTCCATCATGAAGTCCAATAAAGATCCGCAAAGATAGTCATTTATCAGGAGGCATCCCTCCCGAATGGCTACCGGATGGAAATTTAACCGTAAAAATTCGACGATCGCCCGATCATAACCGTCCCGGATTTGTTACTACACCAAGTGTAACATCAAATTCTTATGACCATGTCCGATTTCAACCCCAGACCGTCCGACAAACTGACGGCAAGCGAACGTAAAGAACTGGATACCTCCGAGTTCGGCATACCCCAATTAAGAGAATTCCCCATCCATGACGCCGCCCATGTACGCGCGGCAGAAGCCTACTTCAGGTATGCGCCCGAAGAGTATAAAGCGCAGTTGGCACGGAACATCCTGGCCAAAGCACATCTGCTGGGAGTGAACGTAAAAAGCCCCGCCATCCTGGAGTGGGCGGAGAAATAACCGGAAATAAAAGCAATAAGGCAGGCGCACGAAGAAAGATTCCCGGATTATTTCCTACTTTTGTACCCATATACCCCCTCACTTTATAAAAACTGTTGTATATGAGTTTCTCAGGATTCGTTTTTGATATGATCAGGCGCAATAAGGAAAACAGAGACCTGCTTACTCTGCGCCGGGAACGGATGAAGGACCTTCAAGGTAAAATGTACCGGAAAGGGACGCTTCAAAATCCGAATGTAACCCTGGAAGAGCTGGAGAAGATAGAAAAGGCCACCCGTGAAAAGGAAAAAGCGGAAACACAATATTATCTGCGCGCCACGCTGATCTTCCTGACCGTGACAGCCATACTGGCACTCATACTCTGGTGGATATTGTAGCATCGCCCCCGTTTTGGAGAACCGTCGGTTCCACATCCGTTACCGTTCACCTCCTTATACCTTTATTCAACCGATTATGAACACAAAGACATACCCTTGGCTGCGTACGGCCGCATCGGTGAAACGATAAAAGAGAATGCTCAGGACTACGGACGGTGTCTGCCCTTCTGAAAACGAACGGGACTTATTTGTAACCGGTATGAAAATATTCTTTCATGCCGGGATGATATTCGTCGGATAAACACTACCTTTGTTGGAATACAACGTTTCTAACCTAATATCAATCCATATAACATGACTCCAGATTTCGATTACAGTGAAGTGCCTTTCGGATTCAACTATTGCCTCAACAAATCATGTAAGCAAGCCTCCACGTGCCTGCGCTACCGGTTGTACACTCATATTCCGGCAGCTTGCCAGACCATAAGAATAATCAACCCCGTTTACGCCGCCACCATCGACGACGTGTGCCCTTTCTTCATGCCCGACAAGAAAGTGCGGTATGCCTTAGGCATCACCCACTTGCTGGATCATGTGCCTTACAGTGACGCAGTCAGCATCAAAAGACAAATGCTGGCACACTTCAAGCAGGCCACTTATTATCGTTGCCGCCGCAAAGAACGGATGCTCGATCCTTCCGAACAGGAATACATCCGTAAATTATTTGTCAGTAAAGGGATCAAAGAACTACCGGTATATGATGAATACATAGAAAAGTACGACTGGTAGCACAAGCATTTATAAAGAAACCGGCAACTTCGGTAAAGGGAAAGGATTGCTTCATAAAAGAGAAACGAATGCTTTGTCAAAGGGGAGAAAACGCCTTGTTGAAAGGGAATGGCAGACCTCTCCCAAAGGAAAAATCGCACGCTCCAAAGAAGGCAGTCAGCCTGCCGAAGAGAAAAAACCTACTATCTGAAAGGGAGCAATCACTTCAACAAAAGAAATAATCACTTCAACAAAAGGGGAATAGTGCCCTCTTCAAAGAAAAATAATCGATCTGTCATAGAAAAGCAGTTGCCTCACCACAGAAAAAGAGCTGCTTCACCACCCAAGAACAGTTGCTTCACCACAGAAAAACAGACATTTAACTGATGACAAACAGATATTGCTTCCATGGCAAATCATCATTTAAATGAAGAGAAACCTTCCACTAAAGTGTCACAATCTTTACTTCTAGGCGACAACTTTTTGTCGCCCGAGAGAAAAAAGTTTTTCACCTACACGACACAAAGTGAAACAATAGAGAAAGGAATAAATACATCTCCATCTACCGGATTCTTCCACTGAATTCTTCCAATAAACTTATCGGATTCTATATTCAAAATAAGATTGCGAATGTACCGTTTTTTACAGAAGCTCCGATTCAATATCCAAGGGTAGCCGGATGTAATTGTGCGATAGTGAACTGCCTTTGTGCGTGTCCGCACAATAGCAAAAGAATGTTCAGGAATATATTGTATTATATAATAGCCATTTAGCGATATGGCATGATTCTTGCAAGCATAAAGAAAAAACAGTAATAGAACCATGATCAAGCATTACTTGAAAGTAGCATTACGCAATTTGATGAACTTTAAAGTTCATAGTCTTATTTCGGCTATTTGTTTAGCGATAGGTATCACCTGCTTCAGTATGATGAATTATTTTATTGATGCCATAACGGGTAAAGTAGAACTGTCCGATAATAATAAATACAGCATCCGGTTGTCCGGAGCATCTTCCCAGACAGCCGCCGATATCTATTTGTTTAAGGAGGATTTTGATTATCTGAAAGAGTTGCCGATAGCGGGCATAGATACCCTTGTGGCTTCTTCCTCTTATAGCAATGGAAAAGAGATTACGGCCATCGACAAAAAACAACGGGAACTGCCGTTTTTAGTGTCGTTCCAAAATGTATCATCCAATTATTTCACCTATAATTCGCTCCAATTGAAGTATGGCAATCAAGAGATAACAGCTCCCGACGAGGTGATCGTCTCCCGATCGTTTGCCCGGAAAGCATTTGGAGAAGAGAATCCGATAGGCCAGGTCATCCGTCAGGAAACAGAGGCTGCCAACCCGTCTGATCTTATGGTGTATAAAATTGTCAATGTTGCTTTGACAGAAGAAAAAGATTCTCATGGGAAAACGATCGATTGTTATTTTCCCTTGTCCGCAAAATCCCGTACTCCACTCTGCATCAGATCACGTCTCACCGGACAAACCACGACCGAAAGCCTGAATAAACAGTTAAAAGGCCTGACCTGGAAGCATGGAGACCAGGATATCTATTTATATGCCTCCCTGGAGTCGGAACAGAATAGCAGTGTTCAAAGAACGATAAGCATTCTGCTCGCCCGGTTTATAGCTTCGCTGATCTTATTGTCTGGTTTGATCAATTTTCTGAAGTTCATTATCCAGATGTTCTATAACCGGCAACGAGAACTGGTGCTTCGCAAATGTATCGGTTCGGACATCAAAGGATTGTTTGCCTTGCTTTTCGCCGAAATCTTCTGGATGCTATCTGTCGCTTTCCTTCTGTCCTTGGCCGTGACGGAAATCACGCTCTCTCTGGTATATACGTACATCCGTCCGGAAGACATGATCTCATTCTCCCTGGTGGACTTGTATGGTTCACAGTTAGGTTTGTACCTCGCTTTGTTGTTGATCTGCATGCTCGCCATTCTTTATCCTATCTATCGGTTACGCCGGTTGAGTGTCCTCCATTCGGTCGTGCAGAGACAGAAGCGGCACGTGTTCCGCAATTTCATGATTGCTCTACAATTGGCGATCTCCATCCTTTTCACAGGCGGTGTATTCGGCATAACGCTTTTGTTCAATGAGATGTTTGAAGGAATGTACCGTCCTTTGAGCACGGAAGAAGAGAACCGGGTGATTTCAATATCGGTCAATACCATATGCATGCAGAAAAACATGGATGCCATTCTTTCGGATATCCAGTCTTTGTCCGAGATAACCGATCGGACATCCGCCTTCAATACCTTCGATGCCGATGTTTATACTTATATGACCTATATGAAAGACGGAAAGCCGAGAGGAAATGTAATGATGATCCAAGCAGAGCCTCATTATTTTGAGTTCTTCAAGATCCCGTTCTCCGGAAAATTAGTAGATAAGGATGCTCAAGGCTTTGTTTATATAAGCGAACAGTTTAAAGAACAATTGCAAAGGGATAGTATAGCAGGTAGTGTCACGCTGGATGGCAAAGAATACCGGATTGCCGGGACTTACCGTGCACTGAACAGGGAAGATACTCAGAGCAGTTCAGTCGGTTCTGTCTTTCTAGTTAACCCGCAAGCCTACACCTATTACTTCAAAACTCTCCATTCCGATATTACTCCGGTCGCCCTGGAAAAGATAACGGAGATCTGCCGGCGTTATGTACCCGAGACATTGCCTCTTAACATTCGTAATACGGGTGATTCCAAACAGTCCGTCATGGGAACTGTAGCACTCTTGCAGACAGCATCCCTGTTGTTGGCGATAGTCAGTATCCTCCTGTTGATATTAAGTATTTATTCCGGAATCTCCATGGATGTGATAAATCGGCAAAAAGAAGTGGCCATCCGAAAAATAAACGGAGCCACCCCGAGAGTGATTGCCCTGTTATTCGGCAAAATCTATTTGATTATTTATCTTTCTGTCTTCGTCATTATCTATCCACTGGTACGATTGGTGTTGATAAGCATCGCACAAAAAAGCAATCTGCAAAGCATATATAGTTGGAGCTGGGGAGTCCTGTTGTTCTTCACAATGGCTCTTTTGATCTTTTTGGTTACGGCATACAAGATTTATAAAGTAATGCACCTGAATCCGGCAAGCGTCTTGAAAAAGGAATAAAAACGATCTCTATTGCGCCTGCCCGTTATAAGGTCAAAATGAGGAGATGTGTCAAGACTCGTATTCACCACAGGTTACACGGATGTATACAGATAAGCAGTATTGGTTATCAGCAGATAAAAAAATCGTTTAGTGTAAATCTGTGCAATCCTGTGTGGTGAGTTATGAAACCCTCTCCTTTCCTGCGCGATGCACAATAACCATGTCAGGGTGTTGATGCGCCCCAAGGCTGTGGAAGTACACCGCCTACTCTTCAAAGCCATTCTCTTGTGCAACCTCGTTTTCTGCTTTATCCTCTCAGCACTGCCGGCAATTCCGCCAACGAATGAATCATCAAATACTCTCGCTCCGTCCCGGAGATCACCTCGTGTTTCCACATAGCTTCGGCCGGCACATGAATGGCATGCCCACCCAATGACAATACCGGAAGCACGTCCGATTTCAGCGAGTTACCCACCATTAAAAAAGATTGTGGAGCAACGTCCAGTGAAGAGATCAGCCGCTGATAATCCTGCGGTGCCTTGTCGGTCATGATCTCCGTATGATCAAAATAATGGGAGATTCCCGAACGTTGCAGTTTACGTTCCTGATCCAGCAGGTCGCCTTTGGTCGCTACAACCAGTTTATAGTCATCCTTCAGTGTCTCAAGCGCTTCCGTCACCCCGCCGAGCAGACGGATAGGCATCTCCAACAGTTCTTTTCCCATCTCCACGATGCGTCCGATTACTTCGGCAGGCACCCGGTTCCGGCTAATCTTCACGGCAGCCTCCACCATGGAGAGCGTGAACGGCTTAGCCCCGTATTTATAGATATCCATATTCTCCATCTCTATGGCGAATAGGCGGGACGAGATTTCTTCCGCCGTTCCATACCCGGCAAGTAAATGGCAAAATTCACTCTCAACCTTGTCGTAAAACACCTGATTATCCCATAATGTATCGTCCGCATCGAATGCGATCACTTTAATTTGCTGCATGTCTCTCTCTTTTGATTCCTGCAAAAATACGCTTATAAAATGAAAGCAGCCTGCATCCGGTAAATAAAATTAAGTTCTTTTCCGGATTCAAGAACCAACACATACGGCTTTTGTTATTACCGCATAATCAGAGATGTTCAATTTTCAAACAGTAAAATCAATGTATGATAACCTAAAACAACAGAAGTATGAAAAAGTTAATGTTTGCTGTAATAGCTTGCGCGATGGGCCTTTCGGGCTGCTCTTCGGAAGATGACTGTGCTACCAATCCCGAACCTGCGGGAGATGTGACGGAAATCAAATTAAGTGCCGGTATCCAGGGAGTGGCAACCCGCACCCCGGTATCGACCAATGACAATATAACGGCTCCGTTTGTGGCCTCCGCCACCACCGGAGACTATACGACGAATGCATGGAGTTCCACCGTGACGTTTGTGGCATCGCCCACACCGACAGCCGCACTCTCTTTCAGCCCGGCACGGTATTATCCGGTGGATAATTCTCCCATCTATATCAGAGGTTACTACCCGGCAGGGACACTTTCCGGCAAAACAGTTACGCTGGCTGGCGATGGGACAGAAGACGTGATGCTCACCGCTCAAGCCTCAGGGACGAAAGCGACTGCAGGAGCACTGTCGTTTGTCTTCAACCATCTGCTGACGCAATTGCAATTCAAACTTGTGGCCGGTGCAGGATATCCGGCATCGGGTGTCAACGTGACCAGTCTTGTCATCAAGCAACAAAAGACACCTGCCACACTGGACCTGAATACATCCAGCCTGACGTATACCACCAAAGACCTTACCCTTTCGGGTACATTCCCCATCCTAACGGCCGGAAGTACAATCAACAACTATCCGATGGTGAAAAGCGGCGAAGCCCTCACGGTGGCAGTCACCACAAGTGACGGAGTGACTTATCCCGAATCTACCATCTCGGTCACTACCGAAGTCGGAAAATCACATTTAATCACCCTTACCTTTACGCCGAAGGAAATCACGTCCTCTATCAGTGTGACAGCCTGGCAGACAGGAGGGACCGGATCGTCCACATTACAATAAACGTTCTCATAACACGCAGGTTGTGCAGGAGATGGCGACAGCTATATCCGCGCAATCTGTCACATCAAGAAAGAAAGGGGCGATGAAACGGACTATCCTCATCTTATTGGGCTGGATGCTGCTCTCGCAAGGATGCAGCTATGGTGTGGGCGACGACTGCCTCCCACCTGAAGAACCTGTACCCATACGGATGGCGATTGCAGAAGGAAAACTCTCCACGCGGGCACCTGTCACAACGATCGATGCAAGCAATCTGTCGAATGTCGGCATTTACGCAGTCAGCGAAGGGAGCATAGCCGGGCAATATCCCTGGACATCCACTCCTTTCGCCCTGAATCTGGTACCGAGCGGCATCAGCGGCAGCCAGCTCTCTTTCAACCCCAAACTCTATTATCCATTGGGGGGGAAACGGGTCATTTTCTACAGTTATTATCCGCGCACGACAGCCACAAGCGGCAGCAATTACATCACGGCTCCGGGCAACGGTGTCGCCCCTGCCTATCATTTCACGCTGACGGGAGCAGAAGACATCATGTATGCCGCAGGCACTCCCACAGGAAGTACCAGCACCATGCCCGTCAGCCTGACATTCAACCATGTGTTGACCCAACTCCAACTGAACACTTCTCTATTGGGCGCACTGTCCAGCATCAAGCTGCTGGGTGTGTACAATAAAGGTACGCTCGACATTGGCAACGGAAATGTCACCTACGACAGTTCCACGACGGATATCACATTGACCGTTCCCCTTCTAGGTTCGGTTACCAATACCGTAATGGTTCCTGCCGGAGTAGCAAGTTATAAGGTAGAAGTCGTTCTGCTGCTTTCGCTGTTGAAAAGGACATATCTGGTGAAACCCACTTCGGGTAATTTCCAACCTGGGGTAATTTATACGATCAGTCTCTGATCAGGAAAAGAGTAACGACAGGAAGTTTGCATTCTCCTCCTGCTCTCCGTCTTCCGGATTATGGCTGTAGCCGTTCTCCATCAACAAGTCACGGTATATCAGGCAGAGCTGCATGGGTGAGTGGTAAGGCTCGTATGTGCTGACCGGAAGTTGCGACACCGCATGCAGGGCATCTGCTATTTTCATTGCCATCCGCCTGTTCTCCTGTATCCGGTGGAAACACTCTTCCCGCTCCTCTACACTTTCGGCATGTACCATCTGCGACGCAAGTTCCTCTATTCGGTTGAGAGGTCCCCGCAGCTCCCTGCTGACGTGGGCAAAAAAGGCTGAGCGCAACCGGTCCGCCTGTTCGGTGCGCTCCTTCTCTATACACAGACGGTTGGCTTCCATCACCTGTGCGGTTATATTCTTGACGTATCCTTTCAGATAATAGAATCCATTGCCCAGCGGTTGGCAGGTCACAACATGATTTTCAAGATAAAAGTCCTCTCCGTTGCCATGAATCTTATAACGGATTCCTTCCTGGGGAGGACGCCCGGCATGAATGTCGGCCATAAACTGAGTGACGGTCTGCAGATCTTCACCGTTCATCAATTTCAGATAATCCGCTGGATCGACATACTGCAATTCGTCGTGCCGATGGATGGTATCGGCGAATCCAATGTAACGTAATCTTCCCGTTTCGGTACTGTATGTCCACATACCAACTCCTGCTATTTTCAGCATTTCCAACAATACCTTTTCCCTGAAAAGGGCATCAAGGCTCTCTTTACGATGTTTTTTAGCCATTCTGTAATGATTATGAATACTTAGATGGTCCTGAGTTGTTTTACAGTTAAATCTATTTTATAAGTCCATTGTCTATCCAATTGCATAGTACACATCCGAAAGATGTTTGTTGAAGTACAACAATCGGGAAAAGAAAAGGTTCGGTAGCGGTCCTCTACTTTCCGGATAAGGAGCAGGCTGCTAAAAAGAGGATGTGTCAAGACTCCTGCTCACCACTGATTGCAGCGATTGACACAGATAAACATCATTAGTTATCAATAGATTAAGTTCGCTCTACAGAACTCAGTGTTGCTCTGTGGTGAATTTTGACACATCCCCCTATCTTCTATCCTACGCTGTGACAGCGTTACCCATCCCGATATTTGCAGCAGCCGGGCAGAGCATCGTAAACTGCTTTGACGGCCTTGTACTTATCCGTATCATGACCCGCTGCGGCAATGGCTTTGGCAACGGCGTCGGCCGATGTTTCTGACGGGTCAAGTTGCAGGTGGATCATTTGTTTCTCCCGGTCCCAAAGAGCGGACCGGACACCGGAAACACCTTTAGCGGCTGTTTCGATGCGTTCCTTGCACATATCGCAAGAACCACGGACGGCAAACAGTACGTGTTCACTTTCCTGAGAGACAGCATGACTGCCAGACATACCGGACATGCTGTGTCCTTGGTGTCCGGTCATGGGAGCAGTTCCCGGAGCATTTTCGTTCATCATTGAGCGTTTGCCTTCGAGTTGTGCACTGGCATCGATGGAGAAGACTCCGTTGGTCACAATCTCCTCACCATCGGAAAGTCCGTCGAGAACCACATAGGCTCCGCCAAGAGCGGGGCCAAGGGTGACTTCACGCATCCGGAAGGTGGGAGTATCCGTATCGGGCAGGCGCACATAGACCACAGCACGCTTGCCGGTCCAGAGGACAGACGTTTGCGGAACAACAATCCGGTCTTTATACCCCTTTAGAGGAGCAGCAACCTGGGCAGTAGCATACATTTCGGGCTTCATCTCCAGAGTGGGATTGGCTACATCCACGCGGACCCGGGCCGTGCGCGTAGTGGCATTAAGAATGGGATCGATGAATGAAATACGCCCGGAATACGTCTTTCCGGGAAAGGCAGAAAGAGTAAACTCCACCCGGTCACCTTTGGCAAGAAAAGGTAAATCCACCTCAAAAGCGTTGAACATGGCCCACACACGGGAGAGGTTGGCAATATCGAAAAGAATGCTCCCCTGTGAAACATAGTCGCCCCGGTTAACCCGCTTGGCAATGACGATCCCATTCGTGTTGGATTTAATCTCTACCATAGGAGACGCCTGGCCGGAATATTGGATAGCGTCGATCTGGGCATCCGTCAAGTTCCAAAGGCGGAGTTTCTCGCGGGCAGCCTGCACAAGAGCGGGTTGCTGCATACGGACCGCTTCGAGCAATTCCTGCTGGGCGGTGAAAAGTTCAGGCGAATAAAGAGTAGCAAGTGTCTGCCCGGCACGTACGGTCTCGCCGGTGAACTCGATGTCAAGCCGTTCAATACGTCCGCCGACATAAGCTGTCTGCGACTGCAGACTACGTTCGTCCGGAATAATCTTACCGTACAGCCGGACTTGCTTCACGGGGTTACTGCGACTGACACGGGTAGTCTGAACATCGGCGAGAGCCATGGCCTCATCAGAGAGCCGGATGGCATCGGGATCGGAAACAGCATCACCTCCAGAAATAACGTTCTTCTTAAGAGGGATCAGGTCCATACCGCAGATAGGGCATTTGCCGGGTTTGTCCTGACGAATCTGCGGATGCATGGAGCAGGTCCAGACACCGGATTCGTCCTGCACCAGATCATGAGACGTTCCATGCATATCATGGTTATGAGCTTCAGCATGTGTTCCCCCGGCAGACTCCGGAGAAGATGAAGGGCTGAACAAAAGCCATCCCAGCACAAAGCCGGCAAGGGCAATCAGGGGATAAAGTACTTGCTTCTTACGAAGAATATCTGATATCTTTTTCATACAATTACTATTTTAGTGGTTCTATTTATTTTCAGTCGGCTATCAGCTTTTCTATGGCTGCCACCGTAGTATTATAAGCGGCTACGGCCTCACTCTTTTTCAGTTTATAATCGAGCATCTGGCGCTCCACCTGAATCACATCGGTCAGCGATTGACGCCCGGCGGTAAATTCACGCACCATCAACTGCCAGGTAGAAAGAGAGAGGGCATACTGCCGTTCGTAAAGTGACACCTTACGGGCGGCATCGTCGAGCTGCTGGCGAACGTTAATGTATTCAGCCTGCAACTGGTTCTGCACATTGTCACGTTTCAGTTCGCTTGCCATCCGGTAGTTATGGCTCTCCCGCTGCCGGGCATTGTATTTCCGGCGGAACAGCGGAAGACTTACCTTGACCATCGGCATCACCATGTCCTTACCGTTCATATCGGGCATTCCCATCGGATCGGCCACTTTATTGACCACAGAGTATTGAAGACCGATACCGATCATAGGATAACTCATGCGACGGTCCATCTTTGCCTTGGCACGATAGGCTTCTCCCTCCGCCTCGAGCATGGCAAGCATGGGATTACGGGTGAAGATGCTGTCGAGCAGGAGCTGTCCGTCTATCCGGTAGAAGCGTTGTGTCAGAGAATCGGGTACACAGACAGAAGCATCGGACGGACGGTTGAGCAGGGCGTTAAACCGGGCTTGAACGGTCAGCCGGGCAGAAAGCAAACTGGCAAGGTTATCCTCCAATCCGGCACGCTCCATTTGAATGCGGAGAACATCGGACATACCACCAACAACAACGTTTCCCATTGATCCGCCTCCCATGCCGGACATGTCTCTACCGGAAGAGCTGCCGGCAGAAACACCTGGAGTCCCCGCAGACGCCGGGCTGCCCATTCCTCCCATACCGGACATGCCACTCCCCGAAGAAAGTGCAGGCGGCATCGAAGCAACTGACGTTACAGAAGTCGACGAGGGAGCTGCCTGTGCCGACGAAGCGGAAAAGCGGTTCAGTGCCAACTGCTCGAGTTGATAAAGAAGACGGATATTAGCTTCCGTAATGTGATATTGCTCGTTGAGGCTACTAAGCTGATACCACTGGGCCTTAACCTCATACCAGAGATTATTACGTGTATCACGAAATTGTTCGTAAGCCATACGTGCCATCTCAGAAGCTTCACTGCGGGCGGCCTTGCGAGTGCCGAACCAAGGAAACATCTGCATCAACGTAAAGTCGGCTATCTGCTTTCCCATCAGCGTCTCCATAGGTTTAACGAAAAAACCGATTTCCAATTCGGGATCGGCAAAAGCACCGGCCTGAGGGATCTTCTCCAAAGAGGCTTTATAGAGCATGAAGTCGGCATTGACTTGCGGATTACTGCGTGCCGCCTGTTCCAGATAGTGGGACAAGCTGTCGACAGAGGGTTGCACCGAAACAGAAGGCACCTCCACAACGGATGGCTGCGCCGAAGCCGAAACGGCAAAATGACTCAGCGAAAGGAATATCGCCAAGGTGAGTAAAGATATATGTTTCTTGTTTATCATATCTGATTGTTTTTATGTGAATCCGATAGACGAATCGAAGACTGTCGGATTCTGATTCTGTTATTCTTTATAATGATGAGTACGGTTTCAGCCCCATACGACCGGCAGAGGGGACATTCCAAATATCCGGGAATGTCCCGGATAGCCATCAGGGAGTATGCCGGATGCCCATCTGAAGATCAGATACCGGGAGAGCCTGTAACCGGCTCAGAAACTTCACTTCCGTTTTTCTTCTCACGTCTCCTCTCCACAGTCTCACGCCACCAGCATTGTAATACCGGGACGACAAACATGGTCATTGATTGTATCAGCATTCCTCCAAACGTGGGTATAGCCATCGGTACCATGATATCCGCTCCCTTTCCGGTAGATGTAAGTACGGGAAGCAGAGCGATGAGTGTTGTCGCCGTTGTCATTGCAGCAGGGCGGACACGCTTCAGCCCGGCTTCTACTACCGCCTCACGGATGTCATATTTCGTACGGGGATCGCGTTCCAGAAAAACATGGTGAATATACGTTCCCATCAATACTCCATCATCCGTGGCCACACCGAAGAGAGCAATGAACCCTACCCAGACCGCTACACTCAGGTTGATGGGATGCATCTGGAAGAGGTCACGCATGTTTTCACCCGCAATGCTGAAATTCATAAACCACGGTTGCCCATAGAGCCACAAGAGAATAAAACCGCCAGCGAAAGCTACGAATACACCCGAAAAATGAATCAGCGAGGCCGTCACCGTACGAAACTGGAAATAGAGTACCAGCAGGACAATGAGCAAAGCCAACGGAACAACAATCATCAACCGGTCCGTAGCACGTTGCTGTTGTTCATAATTACCGGCAAACTTATAAGAAACACCTTTGGGGAGAACCAGTTCACCGCTTTTTACTTTAGCCTCGAGCAGATTACTCGCCTCCTTCACCACATCCACTTCGGCACGGCCTGAAAGTTTATCGAAGATGACATAACCTACCAGGAAAGTGTTCTCACTCTGGATCATTTGTGCACCACGGGAATATTCGATGTCCGCCAACTCTTTAAGAGGTACCTGTATTCCGGTAGCAGTAGGTACAAGCAGCATGGAAAGAGCCTCCGGACTATCACGCAACTCACGTGCATAACGTAACCGGATGGGGAAGCGCTCGCGCCCCTCTACAGTACGGGTCAACGCCATGCCACCAACAGCAGCACTGAGCACTTCCTGCAGATCGCCCACCGCCACGCCATAACGTGCCATTGACTCACGATTCAGCTTTATTTCGAGATACGGAGCACCTACCGCCCGGTCGTAGAACACAGACGAGGGAATGACAGACGGTACAGACTTTAATGCCTGCTCAATCGCCTTACCTCCCTGCTCTATATCCTCCAGTGTGGGACCGTATACCTTCACCCCCATCGGTGCACGCATACCGGTTGAAAGCATTACGAGCCGTGCCTCAATAGGTTGCAGTTTCGGTGCAGAGGTCAGTCCCGGCAAATGGGTAACATTGACAATCTGTTGCCAGATATCATTTGCATTCTTAATCTCCGGACGCCACTGGCGGAAATAGTCGCCACGCGAATCAGGCACCAGACTATCGGCAGGGATAAGCCGGAAACCATTGGCAGGATTATATGTACCTCCACCTTTCAGCAGGAATGCACCATCATAATTCACACGGAAACGGGCACGCTTTCCGTCTTCTCCGATGATATATTCGGGACGATAATTAATGGTATTCTCAAACATCTGGACCGGTGCCGGATCGAGAGCGGAATTTACACGTCCCCACTTACCGATGGCAGTTTCTACTTCTGGAATGGCCGCCAGCCGCTTATCGAGTTTCTCCACATAATCTAGATTCTGTTCAATACCCGTATGAGGCATACTGGTAGGCATCAATAGAAAAGAGCCTTCGTTCAGGCTGGGCATAAATTCCTGCCCGATACTCCGCCAGATGAGGAAACCACAAACGACGGTTGCTGCAGGAATCATCATAAACTTCCAACGATTGGCCAGACACCAACGCAAAATACGCTCGTAGAAAATGACCAGTATCCAAAGTAAAGCCAGAATGATGGCAACGCAACCGGCTACAAACAGCACATTTACCGCCAGTCCCCGTTGCGGTCCCATCGGCAGCCACTCTTCGGACAGATAGAAAACAGCTACCAACAGGGCAATACCGATATTAACATAATTGCCTGTCTTAGGATTCTTCCAACGATATGCAAGCAAGTTATTGATTCCAACCGCCGTCAGTCCCAATGCAGGGACACTATCGTATACGGCGAACAAAACAATACCCGCTGCTATAAGCACACAGTTCATTACGCGCCGGATCAACCTCGAGTCAATCCGCACCGAAAAAAGGATATAAGCCAATGTAGGCAGCAAAATTAATCCCAACACAAAAGCTGATGCCAATGCATAAGTTTTTGTATATGCCAGTGGAGAGAACATTTTCCCCTCTTGCGCCTGCATGGCAAATACGGGTAAGAAACTGACAATAGTCGTAATCATTGCCGTAGCAATAGCTCCCGACACCTCGCTTACAGCTTTATAGATCAGTCCGACAAATGGTTTACCCCGCGTGATACCCTTATTCTCCGGCATCTCCATGTACCGGATAATACTCTCGACAAATACCACACCCACATCTACCATCACCCCGATGGCAATCGCGATACCGGACAGCGCCACGATATTTGCTTCGATACCGGTATATCGCATCAGTATAAATGTAGCCAATACGGCAATAGGCAGCATACTTGCTATTACAACCGATGCCCGCAAGTTAAGTACCAACACAATGATGACAATAATACAGATCAATATCTCGTGCGAAAGGCTCGTCTCCAATGTACCGATGGTCTCCTTTATCAATCCCGTCCGGTCGTAGAAAGGGACGACAGTCACTTTCGACACCGTCCCGTCAGCCAATGTTTTCTGCGGCATTCCGGCATCCATCTCATGTATCTTTTCTTTCACATTATTAATTACTTCCAGAGGATTGGAGCCATAACGGGCAATCACCACGCTCCCCACAGCCTCTACTCCTTCCTTGTCCAGACCGCCACGTCTCGTCCCCGGCCCGATATTCACAAAGGCAATATCGGAAATACGTACAGGTACCCCTTCACGGACGGTAACAACCGTATTCTCTATATCTGCCACATTTTTCACATACCCAAGACCACGAATCAAGTATTCCACTTTATTCACCTCCATTGTTTCGGCACCAATATCAAGGTTACTCTTCTTCACAGCATTCATCACATCCATCACCGACACATTGAACGAGTACATCGCATCCGGATTCAACTCGATCTGATACTCCTTGATAAAACCTCCTGCTGAAGCTACTTCGGACACACCTTCGGCAGCAGACAAAGAGTACTTGACATAAAAGTCCTGAATAGTACGCAATTCCTCAGCGTTCCAGCCGCCGGCAGGTTTCCCGGTTTTAGGATCACGCCCTTCCAGCGTATACCAATAGATTTGTCCCAATGCTGTAGCATCCGGCCCCAGCGTAGGCTGCACATTTTCGGGCAAAGTGCCCGGAGGCAACGAGTTGAGTTTCTCTAAAATGCGCGAACGACTCCAATAGAACTCAATATCATCCTCAAAAATAATGTAGATAAACGACATACCGAACATAGACGAACTGCGGATGGTCTTCACCCCCGGTATACCCAACAATGAAGTGGTCAGCGGATAGGTAATCTGATCTTGGATGTCCTTAGGCGAACGTCCCATCCATTCCGTAGCCACAATCTGCTGGTTGTCACCGATATCGGGGATAGCATCCACAGGAATCGGGTTTCGCGGCACAATCCCCCCATGCCAGTTAAAGGGCGCAGTAGAAATTCCCCAAACCACGACAAGTGTCAGCAGAAGAATAGTTATCACCCTATTTTCAAGGAAATAACGAATTATTTTATTAATCATACAGATAGATTATTTATTTTAAATTAGTAAACACTTGGCAATGCCAAAAAGGATCAGTAAAGTGATAATAAAATAGAAAGTAGGAAGCCAAATCCCCATCGATACATGGGTATGACGACTCCTACCTCACTTTAAAATCAGTAAGGTCTAATTTTCTCTTCTTTTCTGGCCGAAAGAGAAGCTATGTGAAAACTAAATCAGATAAGTACAATGATGAACAAACAGCGGAATATCTGTTTGCCAAGGTGGGAAATTGAAAGAAGCAACACTTCGACGCAGACTTTCTGCCTCCAATGGTATAAAAGCACTATACATCACAGGTAACAGTTCTGTCACTGCCGGTAATAGATTAGTTACCGGTACGTGGTTCACATCCTGATCTACCGCCAGTTTGACGTAATGCGCCTCGTCTTTACAACAATGTGAGGTCATCTTCTTCTCTCCACACGATGCACAAACGGACGCACTTCCCCACTCTACATCCGCCAGACGGCCCATGCAGTAATGGAAATTAATCGTTATGCCTGATGAAACAACGGCATAAAGCAACGTCAAGGTGATTAATATAAACTTCTTCATGTGCATTTTGAGGCTGCGAAAATAAGTATCGACACCGATACTACCGATACCCGTTACATATAATTAACGTATGAACATCCTTTTTGGTTTAATCCTTTTGGTTATCTTTACCCCACTAATTAACATAATAATTGTCATGAAACATATATCTATTAACTATATTCTAACTACTGCACTTGCTTTAGGTATCGGCATCAGCATCCCTGTCCTTATAGGCAGCACTTGCCTCAGCGAACAACACTCTGTACAATCCGAAGTTCCTTATTGCGTCACTCCTCCCACTGTCCCCGAACAAGCTGTGTTTGATGGTGACACAATCGACCTGCGTCGTTATGACCGCCGTGAACGTATGGACCGCGAACTGATGTCCTTCACTTACATGCACTCCAGCACCATGCAAATGATTAAACGGGCCAACCGCTACTTCCCTGTCATTGAACCATTACTGAAAGCCAACGGTATTCCGGACGACTTCAAATATTTGATGGTAATAGAAAGCAATCTCAACCCGATAGCACGTTCACCGGCCGGTGCCGCCGGTTTATGGCAATTTATGCCTGTCACTGCCCGTGAATTCGGTCTTGAAGTAAATGATAACGTAGACGAACGCTATCATATTGAGAAAGCTACCGCAGCCGCCTGCCGTTATTTCAAGCAGGCTTATGCCAAATATGGCGACTGGATGGCTGTATCTGCCTCTTACAATGCCGGACAAGGACGTATTTCCTCTCAACTAGACAAACAATTGGCGGATCATGCCATGGACCTCTGGCTGACAGAAGAAACCTCACGCTACATGTTCCGCCTACTGGCTGTAAAAGAGGTATTCGGCAATCCTCAACGTTTCGGTTTTCTGCTGAAGCGGGAACATCTCTACCCTGCCATTCCCTACAAAGAAGTGGCGGTAGATACAGAAATCAGTGACTTGAGCAACTTTGCACAGAAACAAGGCATCACCTATGCACAACTTCGCGATGCCAACCCCTGGCTTCGAGGTTCATCACTAAAAAACAAAACCGGGAAGAAATACGTTTTACATATACCCACGCAAGAGGGTATGAATTATGATCCTCGTAAAACAGTTCCTCACGAACATAAATGGGTGATTGACTAATGGTTAATCAAACAAGTACATTGGTATATTAATATATTGGCACATTGAAAAGTGATTCTTGGCTCCATCGTTTTTTGCATAATCAGCCGCTAAAGCATAAGCTGTATGTCATTATCTTCGAATCCGATACACCCGCAGGGAAAGCATTCGACGTAACCCTTATCATATGTATTCTGCTGAGTATCCTGCTTGCTATAATCGAAAGCCTTCAAGGTCTGCCTTCCTGGCTTTCCACTCCCTTTATCGTGCTTGAATATCTTTTCACAGTTTTTTTTACCTTTGAATATGTCACCCGCATCTATTGCTCACCCAATCCACGGAAATATATTTTCAGTTTTTTCGGTATTGTCGATCTTCTGGCTACATTGCCACTCTACCTTGCCTTCTTCCTGCCCGGAGCACGCTATCTACTGATTATACGTGCTTTCCGGATTATCCGGGTATTCCGAATATTCAAGTTGTTCAACTTCTGGCTCGAAGGTGAACGTCTACTCACTTCCCTGCGGGAAAGCAGCAAAAAGATCGCCGTCTTTTTCCTCTTTGTTGTCATCCTCGTCGTTGCCATCGGCACTTTAATGTACATGATTGAAGGGACTCAACCCAATACACAATTTAATAACATTCCGAATAGTATCTATTGGGCCATTGTCACCATGACCACCGTAGGCTATGGAGACATCACTCCTGCTACCGCTCTTGGCAAATTTCTTTCTGCCTGCGTGATGCTGATCGGTTACACAATTATTGCTGTCCCTACAGGTATCGTCTCTGCATCCATGATGAAAGAATACAAAAAATTAAAAGACTTACAATGTCCCAACTGTCATAAAACGGGGCACGAAGAGAATGCCACTTATTGTAAATACTGCGGACATAAATTGAAAAATGATGAAATTTACCAGCAAGAAAACACGGCAACTGATCCGGATCGGACTACTTCATAAGTATCTTACCCCCTTCGATCTTTACCTCTTCTCCGTCCAACAGTATTTGCACTCCCCTGCGCATGGCAGTCTCCACATTCAACCCGAAACGTGCATACCCCAACAACTGGGCGGTTACCCGCATTAAGTCAACCAAAGGTAAAGCGACCTGCTGTTCCAGTATATTCCGAGCCGCATTGGCTACCTCACGAGGAGGTAAATCTACGGCTTCACGCTTGGAGTCTATGCGGAATCCGGTATACGAGTCTGCTTCTTCCTTGGTATTCCAGTAGAAAACCAATCCATCAATTTCCTGCTTGTAATAAGGAGTTTTATCCAGTATACCATCCATCCATTCAATCAGGCGAGCTGTCTTCCGAAGAATACCATAAGCATTAAAGATTCTGCTGCTTAACAATGAACGGCTAATCGGAGCCTCCGTACGCATGATCTCATTCAATTGTTTTCTGATACGGGGCTCCCGGCGTGGCATCATCAATTCCCAAGCAGATACATTTACAGAGTTTAGAAGAGTTTTTTCATAGATCTCCGGTGACGCAGTTTTCACTTCTTCCCGAATTACTAGCTCCGGCAACTTCACTAAGCAGTGTTGTGCATGGCATAGTAAACCCTCTTTTTGCACTTCTCCCGATCCTGAAGCCAAAGAAATCACCGGAACGGATCGTTGCGATTTTCCGCACTCTGCTCTTTTCAATTCCACCTCTATATGGTCAATAACTTTCTGTGAGTCTTCCCACCAATCCAGAGTCCATACTTTACAAATGTTCCATCCCAACATTTTCAGTACACTGTCTTGCACAATCTCCCTATCCCGAGCTGTTTTTGCAGCCCGATAATTCTCGCCATCACACAAAATCCCGAGCATATAACGGGAGGTATCATTAGGATCGATAATACCTACATCTACTTTGAATCCGGAACATCCGATTTTGGTTTTCACCTGATGTCCTTTTTCACGAAGTGCCGCAGCAATCAGCTCACCCATTTCGACCTCTTCGGATACCGCTGCATAAGAATGATTCAAAACTCCGGTACCCTTACCTGCATATTCAAGGAAATATTTCAAACCTGCCACTCCTATAGAAGATGTCTTTTTCAGATCAATCTGGTCGGCTCTTAATGTAGAGAAGACTTTCATCTCATATCGGGCACGTGACACTGCCACATTCAAACGACGTTCGCCACCATCCCTATTCAACGGTCCGAAATTGAGACTCACCCTTCCGTTGACATCCGGACCATAACCTACAGAAAAAAGAATAACGTCCCGTTCATCCCCTTGCACATTTTCCAGATTCTTAATAAAAACAGGTTCTTCACGATTGAATGCAAGATTCTCTAATTCTGCGTTCTGTAAAACAACATCCGATAACATGTCTTCTATTAAAGTCTGCTGTACGGAACTAAAAGTTACAACACCTATACTCTGATTTCTCAATTCCGGATCGGAAAGTCTGCGAACAATCTCGTCTACTACCGCCTGTGCCTCAGCCTGATTCTGACGACTTTTACCCTTATCGTAATATCCCTCGATGGGTACTAAAGTAACTTTGGCAGCCAGATCATCCGGAGATGGAAAAGTCAGCAACTTATTATCATAATACTGAGAATTGCTGAAAGCAATCAGGCTTTCATGTTTACTGCGATAATGCCATAACAAATATTTAGAAGGCATAGACAAAGCCAGGCAATCATCCAGGATACTTTCCAGATCTTCTATCTCTATATGTTCTTCATCAACTGAATTACTGGTAAAGAAATTAGTCGGGGGCATTTGCTTCGGATCACCTACAACGACTACATGATTTCCACGGGCAATAGCACCTACGGCTTCACAAGTAGGCATCTGTGAAGCCTCATCAAATACAACCAAATCAAACTTATCGTGGTTCACATTGATATACTGCGCTACTGACATTGGACTCATCAGCATACACGGACACATACGTGACAATAAGTTGGAAATCGAATCGAACAACTTACGAATAGACATTCCACGTCCGTTACTGCGAATACATTTCTGCAAAATACCAACCTCCGAACTTTGGGCAGCCGCAAGTACAAACGATGGGATATTAGAAGCCAGTTTTGTATAAAGTTCCTTTTTTATTAATTCCTGATACTCCGTATTCAATTCACGAAAACGCCGGATACTGTCATTGAACAGCTCCCCGTTAAAAAATTGCAGAACCTGCTCCTTCCCGATGGCATATTCAATAAAACTATGATAAAACCCTTTCAAATAAATATTCATCATCCGTTCGGCAGGCAAGTTACGTTCCGTATATGCTGCAAATACAGAAGTCAAGCCACAAGCCTCGAACCGACGAGATACATTCAGCCAACGATACCAATCTTTCAACTTATCCGTGTTCCTTGCCCAAATCTCACATTGTCGTGACGCTCCTGCCAGCCAGTCGTCTTCACAAGCATGAAGCACCTCTTTGGAAACGCCCAATAATTGCAACATCGATTTTTCCAATTGCTTTATACACTCCCAGTCGTATACCAAACCTTCCAACAACTCCCGATTCATTTGCCGGAACAAAGAATACCCCCCAGAGAGTTGTTCCGCCAGCTTCTCCTTAACTCGCCGTATAGACATAGGATCATCCACTACCTCCACCAGAAGCCTGTTCAATTGGAGTATAGCCTTGCTCATCACTTCTATATCGTCCCATTGCTCTTCACCGGGATGGGATTTATTCCCAAATAAGTCCTCAAACCAACGACTACTGCTATCTACTTCCTGTTTTTGCTGCTGATAAAAGAGCAATTGTTGCAAAGCGGGAAGAACTTGTTCTTTATTGACACGGCCCTGAAGCGAAAAGAGAGACAGCTCCTTACAAAACTTCCGTTGTTTTAACAAGCGAGGCAGAAACCAACTCTGTGTAATATCTTTCCATTCCGAGATCTTTTGCTGCACCGGTAAAGTGAGAAAAGTGTCTTCAAATGATTGTTTTAGCAGATTGCAAAATTCATCTCTTTTTCGTCCATGTTCAATGATCCGGCCTATCTTATCAACATTCTCGTCAAGATCGGTTAACAACATCAAGTTACCGGTCATACCAGGAAGTTGCATTAGGATTCGGATGAACCGAACAAAGTTATCCAATAGCTTCTCTGTGCATTTATTCCCTATTCCATAATTTGAGAAGCATCTATTCATCTTCTCTTCCATCTTCTGCAACAGAATCATATAGTCTTTCAGAAGTTTATCCGCTTCTTCTTTCAGTTGAGAAGAGTACTCCATTATATTGATTCCTGTGAGAGGATGCTGATGGGAATGTCCACTTACTTTTCCAACTCCGATCAACTCTTCCACAGCATGATTCCATTCATTGAATTGCTCCTTAGTCAACGAAGCAAGCAAAGAAGCGGGTATCATTATTTCTTCTGTTTCGTCAATGGAGCTATAACGAGTGATAGCCTCGTAGACAGATATGCCACAAGGATATATTCGGTGTAATGCCTCTACATATCCATTAATCTGCTGACGCATTTTAAACAGCCTTTCCGACTCTTCCTTAAACTCTTCCGGTTCCTTATAACGAAAGATCTCAGTTGATTCTTTCAGCTGACTCAGTACATCTGTCTTTCGTGCTTTATTAGAATGCAGTTCCAGGCAGAACGGAGCTAAACCTATATTCATAAGCCTTTTCTGAACTACGGAGAGTGCAGCCATTTTTTCGGCCACAAACAATACCCGTTTACCCTGATACAGTGCATTGGCTATAATATTCGTAATGGTTTGTGACTTGCCAGTTCCCGGAGGTCCATGTAAAATAAAGCTTTTCTCATTTACAGCTTCATAAACCGCTTCAAGCTGCGAAGAATCGGCACTGACAGGCAACGCAATATCAGCAGGAGTTAAAGCATGATCCAGTTCTACGGCATTGGCATCGACTTCTGCAACCTCCCATTCCATTTTACCACTCATCAAACTGCCGACAATCTTATTTTTACTCAACTCTTCGGCATTCGAGTGAATGTCATTCCACATGATGAACTTACTGAATGAAAAAGTACCCAAAATAGCCTGTTCTTCTACGTCCCAACGCTTTTCGTTCATCACAGCTTTCCGAAAGATTGAGAAAATACGTTTCACATCGGTTCCATTTTCATCTTTCGGCAATGAATCGAGCCCAGAAATAGTGATGCCAAAGTTTTGTCTCAACATCTCCAACAAGGTAATGTTAAGCATACTCTCTTCTTCACGGGCACGGATAATATATCCTTTGGATACCGACTTACGGATCATCTCAACAGGAAGTAACAATATCGGGGCATAGCGAGGACGCTCACTATGTTCGGTTTCATACCACCTCAGCAGCCCCAAGGCAAGATATAAAGTATTTGCACCATTTTCTTCCAATGCTATTCTGGAAGAACGATATAAATAAGTAAGCGATTTCTTCAGATCCTGTTCGGTAAGATAGGTTCTCAATCTTTTTTGAGTCAGCTCCTGCTTAATCAAACCAATCATCGGATCCGATTCCGTTAAAGTGCCATAAAGCCCGAAGTCATACAACGGATTATCCCAATCAGAGGGCTTACCCAAAATCTGAAATTCTGTTCCGTCCGAAAAAGCATCTTCCATCTTATCTATATCCGCAGAGATCACTTGAAGGGCATTACGGGTAATACGCAGGTTCAGAAAATTATTACGTAGACTCAGGTCAAGTAACTTTCGTTCCCACAAAAGTTGTTTGGTGAATTCCACATAACTATCCTGATTATCCAAATCATATTGCTTAATCTCTTCCGGAGCACTAACAGGACTAATGTACAACCCGCCTTTAGGAATCTGAGCTACCTCCGGACTCACAGTCCATGCTTTCCCATGCATAACCCGTTGAGGTAAAGGCAAAATATGAGCAAAACGGCTGCGAGCAACATCTATAAAACAAGTAAAGTCATTCACAGCCAACATTTTGTCATTAGCCAGCCCGACTGCGGTATCGAAAGTCACATTGTTTCCATCGGTCATACAAGTGGCTTCCAGCAAAATAACTTCGTTGATACCGTCCGCCGTTCGTTTGGTCAATAACGAAGGGTCATCGTTCACCGCATCAGGAAATGTCCCGTCAATCAACCAGCATCCCACAAAAGCATGTCCCTGAATGATCACCAACAACGGATGCAACCCCATGGCTTCGGCACATGAAGCATACAACAGTGACAGATCCAAACAAGTCCCTAATTTACCGGAAAGTACATTATCCGAAAGCCTGACTCGCTGACCGGCATCACCAAAACTGGACGGAGGTGTGCAGTATGCAATATGCTGCTCTTTAATAGCCTCGTACAGAGCCGCCAACTGTAACTTCACCCGATTGGGATTACAACTCTGATAAGCATCCAATGAAGAATTACCGGACCACTCTTTCAGGATAGATGACGCCCGCGAAAGAACTCCTGTAAGTACCGGATGATTAGGAACCACAAATGCAGACAAAAGTTCAGGCAATACCTGAATGCCTCCCCATTGATCAAAAGCCAGGATATCAACAGGATACTTCTCTTGAAAAAATACGTTTTCTTCATCAGAAACTACCAGAACGATAGTACCGGACAAGCGTTCGGTTTGCTGAATAAAAAAAGAAGGGTCCAGCATCAGATTTAATCCGGTTATTGTAATAATCTCACCGGAAGCTAATTTTTCTACCATTACCGGTGAAACTGATGCAAATTCAGGCTCCAGAGTTAGAAATACCTTTAAATCCGCAAGCGGATGTTCTGTATTATTTTTAATAGAAAGTAACCGGACAACAGGTATCCGGTTTTGCTGCATGGAATAATTGATAACAGGCAAATAAATAAATTCCACATCCAATTGTGAAGAAGGATTCTCTTGACTCATGATAAACGAGATTAATTAATTCACATTCAAATAATAACATGTGGCAAAATTACATATTTATTTATAAAGGAGACCTCTTTAATTTAAAGAATTTACAAAACAAGCAGAAATATATGTATTATTTTCTTTTCTTATCTAAAAAATATTCTGCCAGTAGAATAAATACATATCCGCCGGCATAACTGACCATATCTTTCAAATCGAAAGTAGAACCAAGGGCTATACGGAGTATACGATTCGATATTCCCAACACATCGACCAACTGAAAATATTGAAGTATCTCTATGAAACAGGCAAAAGCAAGCACATACAAAGGTAATTGTGACAAACCGTTCGGAATAAAAATCCGTATAAAACAATAAATCAACACAACAACCAGTGCGTCACCCATATAAGGACGTACAAAGTTATCACGAACATATATACCAATAATAATCTCAACTACCAGTATTACGACAAAACATATCGCATAGAAAAAACTTTTATTCATGGTGTCTTTCGAATTTTATCTTTCACAGGATATACTGAGAATACAAAGTTCGATTGTTGTTTATCAATACTATTAAAAACTTTATGTATTATATCAACTTTATGATGTCAGTATTTCCGATAGAAATAATCTTTTGACTGCGAATATACGTTATTTCTAAAAAACTATTGTATCTTTAGGTAATGAATAAATGATTGAAATAAAGATAGAAAGGAAATTTACGTATGATGTTGAACTTCGACTTTGTATTAAGACTGTTAGTCGCCGGAATCTTAGGTGCCATCATTGGCTTGGACAGGGAATATCGTGCCAAAGAAGCGGGCTATCGCACACACTTTCTGGTGTCATTGGGTAGTGCACTGATTATGATCGTTTCTCAATACGGCTTTCAAGAAATCATAAAAGAGAATAGTGTTACACTCGATCCAAGCCGTGTAGCAGCACAAGTAGTCAGTGGGATTGGTTTTATCGGTGCCGGAACGATTATCTTTCAAAAACAGATAGTCAGAGGACTGACTACAGCGGCAGGGATTTGGGCGACAGCCGGAATAGGCCTGGCAGTAGGCGCGGGCATGTACGTCATAGGTATTGCTGCCATGGTACTGACCCTGATTGGTCTTGAAGTGCTAAGTTACCTGTTTAAAAGCATAGGAATGAAAAGCTCAATGATAACTTTTTCGACCGATAACAAAGAAGTACTGAAAGGAGTGGCTGATCGATTTAATTCCAAAGATTACCTCATAGTGTCGTATCAGATGGATACACAGAAGCACGGAAGCATAGAAACCTATCAAGTGACAATGATCATCAAATCCAAACGGAACAATGACGAAGGACATTTGCTATCTTTAATACAAGAATTTCCTGAAGTGACAGTAGAACGAATTGAATAAGATTATTTCTGTTTTTCGGTGATATACTTCCAATAACGCACCGGCATATCCTGTTTATGTTTACGAGGATTCAGTCTTTCTTTAATTGTGATAGATTTAAAATAAGTCTTCCAAAGTTGTTGGAAAAGTTTTTCGTCCTTATCCATCAAACTTTCGTCCAGCATTCCGGTAATCAGATGTGCTGCTTGACCATCATCATCAAATGTCACCTCCTCTACCGTGTGTAGATCATAATAAAAACCATAACGGCGCTTCATGTCATAAATCAGCCACCGCTGATCGGCAAAACGATCTTTAAAGTGACCTACCGTCAAAGGTAAAGCATTGTGCTGTGGTTCAAAAGCAGCGAAAAAGGTACCATCCACCGCTTTCTGAAAACGTACGAACTGCAACATACGCAAACGCTCCCAATCTACCCGCTTCCATATTTTGGAAAGAGCGAGAACATCCGGATCACCGAAATTAGTCTCAATGGAGACGGGAGAGTCAATGGCCTTTCGGATGTATCGGAACAAAAGCATACCTACTTCCGGTAACTCTGAAAGCCAACACCAGGTGATAGCTGAAAGGGCTGATGCCGATATCTTCTTCTGCAATCCCCGCCAGACACGTCCTGCCTTCTCTTCATCAGTGATAACCGTAAAAATGTCATCATAGAAAAGTGGTAAAGTATCTCCTTTCGAGAGTAAGACATCAGGAAAGGTCTTGCGGTTATAAGCATCGAATAGTGCTGTCAGCAAGCCATCAAGTGTTTTATCGTAGATAAAAAGAATCATAACAATCTCAATCGTTAAAAACAAATGATAACTGATTTTCATCCGTCTTTTTCTTAGCAGATTTGGGCAGTAACAAGCTACGTACGGTCTGTGGAGTCATTTCATTTACAGTCCGCATGGGTAATTCGCTACAAGTAATAAAATATTGTGCTTTTTTCATAACCACACCTATTTTTTTAAGTTGATAATATCCCAACTTCGAATAACGACGGGAAGCTATAATTAATTTTGCCGACTTTACCCCAATTCCCGGAATACGAAGTATCATTTCATAATCCGCCTTGTTGATATCAACAGGAAACTGCTCGGGATGACGTAACGCCCACGACAACTTGGGATCTATTTCCAGATCAAGATCAGGATAGGTGTCATCCACAATTTCATTGACTTTAAACTGATAGAACCGCATCAGCCAATCTGCCTGATAAAGACGATTCTCACGTACCAAAGGAGGCTGCTTAAGTGCAGGTAAACGAGTATCGTATGTATTTACTGATACGTAACCGGAATAATAGACACGCTTCATCGTGGGACGCTGGTAAAGGGCGGAAGAAAGAAAGAGAATATCCTTATCACTTTCAGCCGTAGCACCGACAATCATCTGTGTACTCTGACCCGCAGGAGCAAAGCGGGGCGCATAGCGGAACTTTTTTCGTTCTTCACTACTTTCCAGTATGCCCTGTTGAATATAAAGCATCGGTGCAAATACACTTTTATGATCTTTTTCAGGAGCCAGCAGTTTCAAGTTCTCTTCTTTGGGGATCTCCACGTTCACACTAAGCCGGTCAGCATAACGCCCGGCTTCGTTCACCAATTCCCGGCTGGCTCCCGGAATACTTTTCAAATGAATGTACCCGTTAAAGCGGTGCACTTCACGCAGATCTTTCGCCACACGTACCAAACGCTCCATTGTATAATCGGGATTTCGCACCACACCGGAACTCAAAAACAACCCTTCAATGTAATTTCGACGATAAAACTCAATCGTCAAGTCTACCAGTTCGGACACAGATAACGTAGCCCTGGGCAAGTCATTACTTCTCCGGTTAATACAATAGGCACAATCGTATATGCAATAATTGGTAAGCATCACTTTCAGTAACGAAATGCAACGTCCGTCTTCCGCAAAACTATGGCAAATACCCCATCCACCCACCGTATTACCTAATGTACCGGGCTTGTTGGCACGCACCGTGCCACTTGAGGCGCAGGAAACATCGTACTTGGCCGATTCTGCCAGTATCTTCAATTTTTCGAGAACATTTGCATTCATAAGCGGTAAAGAGTTTGCATGTTTTGTATCTCGGCTTTTATCTTATCCCGCAGCGACTGGGGCTTCAACACCTCCACTGCCGCTCCTTTGGATAATAACTCCTGAATAAAATCATAAGTATGCGAAATATAAAGTTCAAAATCAACATAACTCTCTGTAACGGCAATCTCCTTTTGACTGGAATGTAAAGGAAGATTTCTCAGGTATGGAGCCTGTGAAATAGTGGTCCTGAGGACAGTGTGCTGAGGAAGCAGATTTTCATCACGAATAATACCAAAACTATCTCTGAAATGATCCTGAGGAGTAAACTTACGTGGGAAATTGAATGTCTCTTCCGAAAGAGCGATTCTCTTGATCCGATCGAGAGAATAAGAACGAAAAGCTTTATATTCCCGGTTTATTCCTATCAAATACCAGCGATGACGGAATAATTTCACGAAATAAGGCTCAAGTAACACATCTTTGGAGTGTTCCCAGTTGTACGCCTGATATTCCATAGCAAGCACGCGTCCGCTACGCATAGCATCAATAACAAGATCCATGAATTGCACTCCCGAAGGTACTTCCTCAAATACAATCCGGTTCTTCATATCCACATTTTCCTGCAATACATTGTTCAACGAAAAACTATTCAGTAACCACATCTTCAACTTATCACCCAACATTCCTTCGGCGTCTGCTATATAATAGGTATTGTTCCGTTTATCACATTCAATGTTTATGTCGAACATTTCTTCAATGGCCTGTCGATGGTTATGGAAAGTCCGCAAAGGTATATCAGAACGATTATCATCTCCCGCTCTCCAACGACGATTGATTTCGGCAAATGTCACAGGAGCATTCCGGAAGATAGTATCCACCAGCCAGATTAGTTTATTGAATTGTTGTTTTGCCATACTAAACTTGATTTCTGCTGCAAAGCAAGGAAATGTTTATGCCAAAAATAAGCACAATCCTCCAAAAGATCAAAAGATAATCTCTTTTTAACCACTTCATTGCAGGATACAACAGTTCTTAATAATCCGAAAACGATCTTCGTTTGTTATTTATAAAAGAGACTGAAAATTATGAAGAAGAAGTTTACTATATTTGTCGTGCTATTGGCCGGTATCATTTACACTGGCCATGCACAAGGCGTACAATGGATTTATCAACAAAAACAGGAGAAAAAAAACATGAAGAATCTGAGTGAAATATATTTTGCAGGCGGTTGTTTCTGGGGAACAGACCATTTCCTGAAACAGATCAGAGGAGTAAAATCGACTCAGGTCGGATATGCCAACGGAAACATTGCTAATCCGACTTACCAACAGGTGTGTACAGGAAAAACCAATTTTGCAGAAACCGTTAAGGTGGAGTATAATCCACAAGAAGTTCCCCTAAAACTATTGATCGACCTTTTTTTTAAGACAATAGATCCTACAAGTCTGAATCGACAAGGCAATGACAAAGGTTCGCAATATCGCACCGGTATTTATTATACTGATGAAGTTGACTTGCCGACTATCCGGACAGCCATCGACGAATTGGCTAAAGAGTATTCCAAACCTATAGTCATAGAAGTGAAACCCTTATCCAATTTCTACAAAGCCGAGGAATATCATCAGGATTATCTGGATAAGAATCCCGGAGGATACTGCCATATTAACCCTGCACTATTCGAGTTGGCAAAAAAAGCAAATGCACAGGCTGAGCAGCCCCAGACAAATTACAAAAAACCGGATGACGCCACACTTCGTAGTAAATTGACGCCCGAGCAATATGCGGTCACACAAAAGAACGCAACCGAACCAGCTTTTCATAACGAATACTGGGATGAAAAACGAGATGGCATCTACGTAGATATCACTACCGGTGAGCCTCTTTTTATATCAACAGATAAGTTTGATTCCGGCTGTGGCTGGCCCAGTTTCACCAAACCGATAGAAAAAGAAGTGATAAAAGAGAAGATGGATACATCACACGGAATGATACGCACAGAAGTACGGAGTAAAACGGGAGATGCACATTTAGGACATGTCTTCACGGATGGCCCTAAAGAAAAAGGAGGATTACGTTATTGCATCAACAGTGCATCCTTACGCTTCATTCCAAAAGAGAAAATGAAAGAAGAAGGATATGGAGAGTACTTGAAACTTCTGCCTCAAAAATAAGTCACCAACAGATATCAAAATCATTGTCGGAATCCCAGTGTACACAAAAAGAGGATATCCACAAGATTATCGTTTCTGAAATATAGACGGATTAAAATTCTGTAAAACAAAAAAGCCGGTTTCAAAATTGAGACCGACTTTTCCATTTTTTCTATTCGTAAGATTACTTCTTTGATTCTTCCAAAGATACTTTACGGAATTCTTTCATTGCTTTTTCGATTTCCAATGAAGCTTTACGGGCACGAGTTCCTGCAGCTTTGTTACCATTTTCAATCTGAGCATTTGCATCTTTGTTGAACTCAGCTACCAAAGTAGCAATCTTTTCTACTAATTCTTTCATAATCCTTATTTATTTCTTCGTTAATAATGATGGGCAAAAATACATCCTTTCCCGAAATAAACGCATAAAAACGATATTTTTTTTGAAATTATCAGCTAAAAATCAGCAAAAAAATAAGGTTTAGTCTTTTTTATCTACTTTTGCAGGCATGAAACCGCTTACAGATACTGATTACATACACGCATTGATAGCCGAAGGGGAGCATCAACAGCAAGACTTTAAATTTGAAATATCCGATGCCCGTAAAATCGCCAAAACACTGTCAGCTTTTGCCAATACCGATGGAGGACGGCTGTTGATCGGCGTTAAAGACAATGGAAAAATAGCCGGTGTACGTTCGGATGAAGAAAAATATATGATAGAAGCAGCTGCCCAACTTTATTGCCGGCCGGAAGTTGATTATTCCATGCAAACATTTCACGTTGAAGGACGTTCTGTATTAGTCGTACAAATAGATGAAAGTGAACACAAGCCCGTTTTTGCAAAAGACGAAAACGGTAAATCACTGGCATATATTCGGATCAAAGATGAAAATATCCTGGCTACTCCGGTACATTTGCGCGTCTGGCAGCAGAGCGGCAATCCGGCAGGAGAATTGATTCGCTATACCGAACGGGAACAACTGTTGCTGGACTTACTGGAAGAAAATACTTCGCTTTCTCTTAACCGCTATTGCCGGCAAGCAGGTATTTCCCGACGGGCTGCAGAGCATTTACTGGCTAAATTTATCCGGTTTGATATCGTGGAACCGATATTCGAGAACCATAAATTCTACTTCAGGCTAAAATAAAAGAATTTGCCCCTGATACCAATTAATTAATAGATATGAATCTAATTAACGATATATTATGGACCTACATCCTGATTGCAATGCTGTTGGGATGCGCCATTTGGTTCACGATTAAAACCCGTTTCGTGCAATTCCGCATGATCGGCGAAATGCTACGTCTGTTGAAAGACTCTGCCGGAAAAGGAGAACATGGAGAGAAACATATTTCTTCGTTCCAGGCCTTTGCCATATCACTGGCAAGCCGTGTCGGTACAGGAAATCTGGCTGGCGTAGCTACGGCAATTGCCATCGGCGGACCGGGTGCCATATTTTGGATGTGGATCATTGCTCTATTAGGAGCATCGAGCGCTTTTGTAGAATCTACCCTCGCACAATTATATAAGGAAAAAGGGAAGGAATCTTTTATCGGAGGCCCTGCCTACTACATGAAGAAAGGGTTAAAAAAACCATGGATGGGAATTCTGTTTGCCATACTGATTACTGTCACTTTCGGATTTGCCTTCAACTCAGTACAAAGCAATACCATTTGTGCAGCTGTAGAACATGCGTTTGGCATCAGCCATGTGCCTATGGGCATCATCCTGACCGGACTGACTCTATTGATTATTTTCGGAGGTATCCAGCGCATTGCTAAAGTAAGCAGCATCATCGTCCCTGTCATGGCACTGGGATATGTAGGATTGGCACTGGTCATTGTACTCATCAATATCACACATCTGCCGGATGTTATCGGAACCATTGTCAGTCATGCTTTTGGTTGGCAACAGGCTTTAGGAGGAGGTGTAGCAGCTGCATTGATGCAAGGCATCAAACGTGGGCTGTTCAGCAATGAAGCCGGTATGGGTTCGGCACCGAACGTAGCTGCAACCGCATTCGTATCACACCCGGTGAAACAAGGACTGATTCAGACCTTAGGAGTTTTCACAGATACTCTTATTATCTGTTCATGCACAGCATTCATCATTCTTTTCAGTGGTGCTCCGCTCGATGGTTCGACCAACGGAGTACAACTCACTCAACATGCGTTGAACAACGAAATAGGAAGCATAGGAGGTATATTTGTGGCAGTTGCCCTTTTCTTTTTTGCGTTTAGCAGCATCATCGGCAATTACTATTATGGAGAAGCAAATATCCGATACCTCACCCACAAACGATGGATAGTTTACCTTTACCGTTTATTGGTAGGAGGGATGGTATGGGTGGGAGCCATGTCCACTCTCGATTTTGTATGGGGACTGGCAGATATCACCATGGGGTTAATGGCCATCTGCAACCTGATAGCGATCGCCTTTCTGGGAAAATATGCTTTCCGATTGCTGCAGGACTATCGTGAACAGAAAAAGTCAGGCATCAAAAGCCCGGTATTCACCAAAAACAAGATGAAGGATATTGAAAAAGATATTGAGTGTTGGTAAAGAGCCTCAAAAAGAATAGATGTTATCCGTATAATCTGTAGTAATTTAACAACTTATTTAGTAAATTTGCAACCTCAATCTATAATTGACAAAATGACTTATGAGCATATTCGCTAACTTATTTAAAAAACAGGCCGACGCTGACGCAAAAGTAGTAGGCAATGTAGAAGATTTCGTATCACTGACACGTGTATATTTTCAATCTGTAATCGCAGTAAATTTAGGTATCACGAATATCCGTTTTCTGCCGGATGTAGCCAACTTCAAACGTTTATTCAAAGTAGCCACACAAGGTGGCAAATTAGGACTTGCCGAGAAATCAGCTTCCCGCAAGATGTTGATGCAGGATTACGGCATCAGTGAATCGTTTTTTAAAGAGATAGACACCTCTATCAAGAAAAACTGCCGCACACAAAATGATGTACAGGCATATCTTTTCATGTACCAGGGATTCTCAAGTGACCTGATGATGCTGATGGGTAACCTGATGCAATGGAAGTTCCGTATGCCGGCGATATTCAAAAAAGCCTTGCGCTCCATGACAGAAAAAACTGTGCACGATGTATGTACCAAAACAGTATGGAAAGCTGATGACGTACACAAAACGGCTGCCGCAGTACGCCAGTACAAAGAACGTCTCGGATTTTCGGAACAATGGATGTCAGAGTACGTATACAACATTGTTTTACTGGCTAAAAAAGAGCCGAAACATAAGGACGAAGAAGCGAAAGCAAAATGAAAAGCGGAATGTTATTAAACAAAAAAGAATCGTAAAGAATAGCACGAATAGCAAAGCGGAGGTTTTCTACCTCCGCTTTTTTTGTTATATTTATGCAAATATTTCAATTTTAACAATCTAAAAACAATCGCGTATGAAACAAAAGAAAATGCTTTCACTCACACTTTCCCAAATACGGCAACTATACTGTCAGGAGTTACCTGAACTCACAGCAATGGCTCAACAAAGTCTTGACGACACCGACTTTAAAAACCACCTGCAAGAGTTCCTCACTCCTTACATATCCGGAGGGAACAAAGCGGGTGAGCAAATTCGACTCCTTATCAGCTACGACGGAAAGACTGTTCATGAGCTGTCTAACGAACAGGATATGCAAATACAGACCTTATCTCTTCTCCGACGCTTCTTGACCGGGAATTTGGAAAATGCAGAAATACCTACTGACTTGTTCCTGGACCTATACTATCTCTTTAAAAGACTGGAAGAGCCGGAATCCCCACTCCCCTCTCCACAACGAATTAAAAACCGAACCGAACGCTGGGCCACCGGACTGGACGAAGATGTGATAGAGTTACGTTCCGAGAATCAGGAACGGATGCTGCATCTACTGATACAAAAAATAGAAAACCGGAAATCCAAACCATCTTCACGTTTTCACTTTGAAGAAGGAATGAGTTATGAAGAGAAATATCAACAGGTCTGTCAGTGGTGGAACGACTTTCGCTTCCATCTTTCAATGGCCATCAAAACTCCTACCGAGTTGAACCGCTTTCTCGGGAACTCCCTTTCCAGCGAAACAATGTATTTGTTGTCACGGGCCCGCAAAAAAGGAATGCCTTTTTTTGCCACTCCTTACTATCTTTCTTTACTCAATACCAGTGGAGAAGGGTATAACGATGAAGCCATCCGCAGCTACATTCTTTACTCCCCCCGTCTGGTAGAAACCTATGGTAACATTCGTGCCTGGGAACGTGAAGACATTGTAGAAGCCGGTAAACCGAACGCCGCCGGATGGTTATTGCCGGATGGACATAACATCCACCGTCGTTATCCGGAAGTAGCTATCTTGATCCCCGATACAATGGGACGGGCTTGTGGAGGATTGTGCGCTTCATGTCAACGCATGTACGACTTCCAGAGCGAACGATTGAATTTCGAGTTCGACGCACTTCGTCCTAAAGAAAGCTGGGACAAAAAGCTACGCAGATTAATGTCTTATTTTGAAGAAGATACCCAATTACGAGATATATTGATTACCGGAGGAGATGCTCTGATGAGTCAGAACAAAACCCTGAAAAATATTCTTGAGGCTGTTTACCGCATGGCCGCACGTAAAAGAAAAGCAAATCAGGAACGCCCGGAAGGAGAAAAATACGCAGAATTGCAACGTGTCCGTCTGGGATCAAGATTATTAGCTTACCTACCTATGCGTATTAACGATGAATTGATAGAGATCCTAAGAGAATTTAAAGAAAAGGCTTCTGCCATCGGAGTGAAACAATTTATTATTCAAACTCACTTCCAAAGTCCTTTAGAGGTTACTCCCTACACCCGGGAAGCTATCCGGAAAATCCTTTCTGCCGGATGGCTGATTACGAATCAGCTGGTATATACCGTAGCTGCATCCCGACGGGGACACACCACAAGACTGAGACAAGTACTCAATTCGCTGGGAGTAGTTTGTTATTATACCTTCTCCGTCAAAGGATTCAATGAAAATTATGCCGTATTCACTCCCAACAGCCGATCGATGCAGGAGCAATATGAAGAAAAAGCATTTGGCAAGTTAACGCAGGAACAGGCTGACGAACTGTACTCTCTTCTTGAAACAGGTGAGGACATCGCTACTCGAATACGTCATTTCATGAAGAAACATCATTTACCCTTCATGGCAACAGACCGAAGTGTACTTAATCTGCCCGCTATCGGCAAGAGCATGACATTCAACCTAGTGGGAATAACAGAGGAAGGCAGACGTATCCTTCGTTTCGACCATGACAGCACCCGCCGTCATAGCTCTATCATTGACAAACTGGGAAAAATATATATCGTAGAAAATAAATCACTCGCAGCTTATCTAAGGCAATTAAGCAAAATGGGGGAAGATCCGGAAGATTATGCCAGCATTTGGAGCTATACGGAAGGAGAAACAGAACCTCGCTTCAAGTTGTATGAATACCCTGAATTTGAATTCCACACAACAGAACGGATGAGCAATCTGGAAGTATTATAAACAACAAACAGTGAACAATAAACAGCCTCCTAATATATAATGCGTATCCTGTTTATTATTCACTGTTCATCACTCTTTGCCGAGCGTCCGTTATTCCTCGTTTTCCTCTTTCACCCGAATTACGATATTCGCTATGATAGCAGTCAAACCACCGGTCGTGATGCCAGACGAAAAGATACTACGAATAGCTTCCGGAGCCTGGCTTAACACATCGGGCATCAATTCTACTCCAAGTCCCAATGAAAGACTGACAGCCAATACCAATGTTTCCTTCCGTCCGATATTTTGTGATGCAACAATGCGGATTCCGGCTGCTGCGACAGTTCCGAACATTAACAAAGTAGCTCCGCCTAACACAGGGTCCGGCATCAGTGAGAAAACAGCTCCCACAATCGGAAATAGCCCCAAAAGAATCAACATTGCAGCTATATAGTAACCCACATACCGACTGGCCACTCCTGTCAATTGAATGATTCCATTGTTCTGAGCAAAAATAGAATTAGGGAAAGAGTTAAATATACCTGCCAGAAAAGAGTTAAAACCATCGGCCATCACACCTCCCGAAACTCGTTTGAGATAGTCGTCACCCTCGATCTTCAAACCAGAAATCATCGAATTGGCCGTTACGTCTCCGGTCGCTTCGATAGCTGTAATCATATATACGAGCCCGATGGCAATGAAAGAAGACACATTAAAATCGAGTCCGTATTTAAAAGGCTGGGGAATATTGAAACTCATCAGCATCTCTACATTCAAAGCACTCATATCTACTTTTCCCAAAACAAAAGCAAGGCCGTATCCCAAACAGAGTCCCAACACAATGGAACTCATGCGCAAATACTTATTCTTGCAACGGTTAAAAAACAGCACGCTGAGCAAAACCGCACCTGCAATCGAAAGATTCTCCCAAGAAGCAAACGTACCATTATCCATCGCAGTATAACCACCTCCACAAGAGATAATGCCTACTTTTATCAGACTTAACCCGATAAGCAACACCACGATACCCGAAACCAACGGAGTAATAATATTACGCATATATTTGAAAGTGCGGCTGATAATCATTTCAATGGGAGCAGCCGCCATACAGACACCAAAAATAAGAGGAAGTCCACCGACAAGTCCCGTAGCAATGATAGGACCGATAAACGAAAAACTTGTTCCCTGAATACAAAGCAACTTTGCCCCTATAGGTCCAAAACGGCGACACTGGATAAAAGTAGATACCCCCGAAGCAAAGAGAGACATCGAAACCAAGAAACCGGTTTTCTCCACATCCAGTTTCAAGGCACTGGCGATAATCAACGGCGGAGTAATAATAGCTACAAAAATAGCAAGCAGATGCTGCAATGCCGCAAATAATGCATCTTTAAAAGACGGACGGTCTTCAATACCGTATATCAAGTCTGTTTTCATCAGTTTTTAGTTTATTGTCCATTTCAGTGCCAGTGTAGGGATGACATAAAAACCATCGCGTCCACCAAAATTATTACTCAGCTCAACTTCTGAGCCCACACTCAACTTAAATTTATCACTGATACCTTTTATACGGTTCAGATTCACCCAAAACTGGGGCTCGGTAAGAAAAATAGTCTTCCCATAAGCAGTCTCCTCACGCCACCAGTCAGCAAAGCCGGAAAAAGTGAGCAAGTTATTGCTGAAATTCATATACCAGGTTCCGGTCAGCTGAAAGTTATTGGGAGAATGGTGTTTCTGAATATACTTATACATGGCCGACAATGAAAAGCCACGCGAGAAAGCAGTATTATTATAAGTATAGGTAACTCCCCCCAAATAAGCGTTCTGATAAGAAAAACCTTTGGCAAGACCTCCATTATACTCCACATGTACCGAGAACGGATTCTTCCAGAATTTCAATTCACGGGCTATTTCCCAATAAGCAGCCGCTACTCCGTCAGAAGTATAGTCCATGTCCACAAAGAAATAAGTACTACCCCACTTATCAGGATGAAACTTCTCCACGGTAGAGGTTAATACAGGACGGTCTTTTAAATCTTTATCATACAAAGAACGTCCGAAATCATAATGCAACTGAATGTTTTGTGCCCTTAATCCGATGCCAACGGATAACAAAAACAGGCAAAAAAGAGCAATAGCAGTCCTTCTCATGTTGAATGTTTTTTTATTAAGGCGCAAAAGTAATTAAAAATCGTGGGAGTACGTTTCTATCAAATAGATATTATCACTATTTTTGCTCCCGATCAAATAGTAAACAATGGACATAGAAATAGAAAATCATCCGTTAGAGCCCTTTCTCCCCGCCAATGCCCGATTGCTGATGCTGGGAAGTTTTCCACCTCAAAAGAAACGATGGTCGATGGATTTTTACTATCCGAACCTGAACAATGATATGTGGAGAATCGTGGGATTGCTGTTCTTTAACAACAAAGACTACTTCCTTAACGAAACCCGGAAAGCTTTCTGCCGCGAACGCATTATCAGCTTTCTCAACGATAAAGGAATAGCTTTATTCGATACCGCTTCGGCCATCCGACGCCTACAGGACAATGCCTCAGACAAGTTCCTGGAAGTGGTGCAGCCCACTGATATAAGCCGACTTCTCGGACACCTCCCGGAATGCAAAGCCATCGTCACAACAGGGCAAAAGGCAACAGATACACTCCGGGCACAATTCGAAGTGGAAGAACCCAAGGTGGGCGATTTCTCTGAGTTCGTCTTTGATGGACGCCCGATGCGCTTATACCGCATGCCTTCTTCTTCACGAGCCTATCCGTTGGCACTCGACAAAAAAGCGGCAGCATACCGCACCATGTATCAAGATTTACAAATGCTTAATATAGAATAAATATGAAAACTCTCTTTTTGCAATATCCCGCATGCAGCACTTGCCAGAAAGCTAAAAAGTGGCTGACAGAAAACAACATTGAGTATACTAACCGCCTTATTGTGGACGATAATCCCACAGTAGAAGAATTGAAAGCCTGGATTCCACTAAGCGGACTACCCGTTAAGAAGTTTTTCAACACCAGTGGTGTAGTATATAAAGAGCTGAAACTCAGCAGCAAGCTTCCTACAATGACTGAAGAAGAACAGATCGCCCTTTTAGCTACCAATGGCAAATTAGTGAAACGCCCGCTGGTAGTGACCGAGCGCTTCGTATTGGTAGGATTTAAACCCGAAGAATGGGAAAAATTAAAATAATTAGCAACTTCTTTGCATAAAAGCTTGCAAATTCAGAAGTTTATTCTACCTTTGCAGCCGCAAACACGGGAGTAGCTCAGTTGGTAGAGCACCGGTCTCCAAAACCGGGTGTCGGGAGTTCGAGCCTCTCCTCCCGTGCAGAAAAAATCCCGCTTAGGTCACATGACTTAGGCGGGATTTTTCATTAATCAAAAACGGATACTGATTTCTACCGGTTCCTCACCCATTGTCCAGTCAGGTCCTTCCTCGATCAAGCGAATGGCTTCCTCATCAGCCGAAGCACAAAGTCCCTTTTTAACAGTAATGTCTTGTGGACGTCCTTCCTTATCTACCCGAAAAGTAAGAATAACTTTTCCCTTGGCACGCGCACAGTCTTTATCAGACGGATGAACCAGACTCTCTTTCAGATATTTCCGAAATGCCTTTCTACCTATGGTAGGTTGGGGAGTACCGGACATTTTCAGACTCGCTACAGCTCCCGTTATACTCCCTTTCGACTGCGAACCATACCCTACCACTACCACCTCATCAAGCGTAGCTTGATCTTCGTTCATCGCTATTAATAAGCTTTTAGTCGTATCAGCCGGAAGTGTAACGGATTCATAACCAATATAATCGACTGCAAGTTCCCGATTTCCACCTGTCTTCAATACAAAATTACCATTTACGTCGGAGATAGTTCCCTGATTAGTCCCTTTCAACTTAACGGTAGCACCGACAATAGGATAACCGTTGGAGTCTGTCACAGTGCCATGTACTTTGCCTGCAACCGCTACCTGAGCAGTAAGGCTGCTGTCATTAGCCGGAATAGATTTCATAGCCGAACTTGTGGTAGCAGCCAAAGGTTCTTCGGCAATAGTGGTTTCCAATGCCTCATCGATCCATTCCTGTGTCATGGCCTGAGGCACCTCTGTGTGGGGAGATACAACAACTTTTTTCTCTCTATTCCCGGTTATCAATCCCTTCTGAATAGTTGCGGAATCTTTTCTCACCGTCGCCACCAAATCCTCTTTCTTTTCTTCCTTTTGTACAGACAAAGGTTCCAACTGAGATACTTCTTCCATTGCTATCCGTGCTTCATCCGGTAAAGTATTCTCCTGAAGCAGGAAATAAGAACCGATACAAACTCCGATCAGAAGGCTGGCAGCCACACTCCAGGCAATGGTATGCCTGCGTTTTTGCGTTGTACGCATATTCACCCGGCGACGCAACAACTCTATTTGCTCATCGGCTCCACTCTCCACCCGGCTATACCCTTCCAATGCATCGGCCAAAAAAGGATCACGCATCGCTTCTTTCTCCAATCGATGTGCTTCTTTCCCCTTGCGGAATCCCCGTATGTAATCCGATAGTTTCATCCCTTAAGCTGACTTTTAATGCAAATCTTTAAATTTCGTTTTCCATTTTGGATATAGCTCTTCACGTTATTCAACGTAAAACCGGTTTGTTCAACGATATCGGCATAAGACATCTCTTCCATAAAGAAGTGCCTGATGCTGATACGTTGAGGTTCGGAAAGTTTCTTAAGGCAATGGTGCAAAGCTTCCAATTGTGCTTCTTCACTTTCCTCTTCACATAACAGATGCAGAAATTCGTCAGATTCCACAATATGGACCGTATAATCCAGCGGAATCTCTTTATTTTCTCTCCGTAATATCTGCAGGCAATGATTCTTTACTACCCGGTATACCCAAGTCCGAAAGGTCTTTATTTCGTAATTGGCTACTTTAGGAAGTAGTTCTTCGAAAAGCTCCATCACGGCATCTTGCGCCCGGGGTTCATCCCTGAGATATTTCAAACACACTCCATATAACAAAGGAATATAACGGTTATAAAGTTCACCGAAATACTCTTTCTTACCGGACTTCACATAGTATTGCAGCAGTTCGTCGTCCGTATGTTGCGATATGTTCTTTTTGAAAAACAGGACTTTTTTTTGCAAAGTTAAAAAAAAGAGGAATCTGTTTATGGAATCCATGAAAGAATTGCATCTATTGAGTAAAACAAGAAATTAAATTCATTCACTTAAAACAATAAAAGTATGAAAACGAATCGATTCGGAGCTTTAATGCTCTTAATGTTAGCAGCAATTATTTCATGGAGTACAGCCAATGCACAGTCTTTCACTGTGAAAGGCATTGTAACAGATGCCGAAAGTGGAGAAGCGATAATAGGCTGCTCTGTAGTGATAGACGGAACTCGGAACGGAACTACCACCGGAACGGATGGCACGTATTCCATACATGTAAGTAAAGGGGCAACACTGGTATTCTCTTTCGTAGGATATCGCACTCAAAAAATAAAAGTAGTCTCTACCCGAATAGATGTCGCTTTGAAAGCGGATACGCAGACACTGGAAGAATGCATAGTAGTAGGTTACGCAAACGAAGCACGGAAAATGGTTTGTGGTGCCACTCCTCTCTCTATGGTCCGAAGCATGCCATGCTACGGAAAAATCTCTTCCGAAGAATATAAAGAGATACAGGAAAACGGATTTAAACAAGTTTTGGACACTCCGTTATCTACTTTCTCAATCGATGTGGATGCAGCTTCATACAGCAACATGCGTCGTTTCCTTAATAAAGGAGAACTTCCTCCGACAAATGCCATTCGCACGGAAGAATTGATAAATTACTTCTCTTACAATTATGCCCGCCCAACCGGAAACGATCCGGTGAGAATTACAACAGAAGTAGGCACATGTCCCTGGAACGAACAACATCGGTTAGTCCGCATCGGACTGAAAGCCAAAGAGATCCCAACCGAAAACTTACCGGCATCGAACCTGGTCTTCCTGATCGACGTATCCGGTTCCATGTATGGTCCCGAACGCCTGGATCTGGTAAAGTCCTCTTTAAAACTACTGGTCAACAATCTTCGTGAAAAAGATAAAGTAGCCATTGTAATATACTCGGGTGCTGCCGGAGAGAAGCTGGCTTCTACACCGGGAAGTGACAAACAAAAGATACGTGAAGCCATTGACGAGCTGGAAGCAAGTGGTTCTACCGCAGGAGGTGAAGGGATCATGCTGGCTTATAAAATAGCCCAAAAGAACTTTATATCAGGAGGCAACAATCGTATCATACTCTGCACCGATGGTGATTTCAATGTGGGCGTATCATCGGACAAGGAACTTGAAAAGCTGATTGAACAAAAGCGTAAAAGCGGTATATTCCTCACCGTATTGGGATATGGAATGGGCAACTACAAAGACAACAAGATGCAGACTCTCGCCGAAAAAGGCAACGGAAATCATGCCTACATCGATAACTTACAAGAAGCCAACCGGGTATTGGTGAACGAATTCGGAGCAACTTTACACACTGTTGCCAAAGACGTAAAGTTACAGGTAGAGTTCAATCCGGCACAAGTGCAGGCCTACCGACTGATAGGTTACGAGAGCCGTTTGCTTGCAGACGAGGATTTTAATAACGATACAAAAGATGCCGGAGAAATGGGAGCCGGACATACAGTGACAGCTTTCTATGAAGTAATTCCCACGGGAGTAAAGAGTGATTTTGCAGGAAAAATAGACGATCTCAAATATCAGAAAAAACAAAAACCATCTACGCCTCTCAATGAATCTGACGAGTTATTAACCATTAAGCTACGTTACAAAGCTCCGGACAGTAACACCAGCAAGAAGATAGAATTGCCGTTGATTGACCATAAAAGCAACCGGGTCTCTGCCGATTTCCGCTTTGCAGCCGCAGTAGCCATGTTCGGACAACTACTGAGAGACTCGGAATTCAAAGGAAACGCCACTTATGACAAAGTGATCTCTTTGGCAAAAACCGGATTAGAAAATGATGAAAAAGGGTACAAAAGAGAATTCATACGGCTTGCAGAAACTGCCAAAAGTCTCTGAGATTGTGGAAGTTTTCCACGGTATCCACACTCCAAAGTCCCGTTTTCCACAGTTTGGACTTTAGGTCATCGTTCATAAACAGCTATATACTAACACTATAGCACATCCACCTTCGTTCTGGCACGAGGCTTGCACTATTATTATCGTAAGCAAGTGGCTTACAGAAAAACAAACTTCATTTATTAACTTAAAACTTACAATTATGAAAAAGGTATTAGTAGCAGTAGCATTGGTTATGGGATTAGGTAGCTCAGTAGCATTCGCACAGAACGCAGAAAACGCTAACGCAGTGGTAGCAACCGCACAAGCTCCGCAAGACGAGTATACAAAGATTGAAGTAAAGGATCTGCCTGCAGCAGTAACCGAAGCTCTCGGAAAAGCTTATCCTGAATCAACCATCAAGGAAGCATCGGTAACAACTAAAGAAGAAGGTAAATTTTACAAAGTAGTCGTTACTCAGAAAGACGGAACAGACGTGACTGTGGTATTGAACGAAAAAGGGGAAGAAGTAAAATAAAAGTGCACGTTTAAAGGGCGAAAAGCACTGTTTCCAATCAGGGGAGCAGTGCTTTTCCCATTTATGGAGGAATGTGGACTTACCATTACAGTTTATTTGCCTCTTATCATCTATTGACTGGCCTCCTCCTGTCCGGCAACGAATGATAGGGACAATAAATATAAGCAACCGACTTCCGGAACAAAATTCAGAGTCACTACTTAAATCAACTCGTAGCTGCTGCTCTGGATGGGCATATCGAGATTGTGAAGTACCTTCTCCAACAGAATACCCTCACGATTGTCGTACTCGTAACCGAAAGTAGCACGAATGCCCTGCAAAATAAACTGCGTAGCACGGTCCAGAGCAATAGGAAGACTGTCTCCCTGCAATAAAGCTCCGGTAATGACACTCGTAAACGTATCTCCCGTACCCGGATAATGGGCGGGCAAATAGGGACATGTGATTTTCCAGTAACGGTTTCCTGTCCGATTGTAAGCATAAACAGAAGTTTTGTGGGGTTCGTCCAACACCGGTACACTGGTGATAATGACCACTTCCGGCCCTTTGTCCGACAAACAACGCAAATACTCTTTTAGTTCCTGATCGGTATTACTCTCTTTATACGGCCGGTCGAGCAGATAGAAAAGTTCCGTCAGATTGGGGGTGATCACATCGGCATGTGTGACTAAATGCTGCATTTCCACCACCATCGATTCATTGAAATTGGAATAGAGCTTACCATTGTCTCCCAAAACGGGATCTATTACAGTCAGACTATCTTTTCTGCGAAAATCACGAATAAAATCAGATACAATCTGAATCTGTCGGGGCGATCCCAGATAACCGGTATAAATAGCATCAAACTCCACTTCCAACCGTTTCCACTCAGCAATGATACGAGGCATCTCGTCCGTCAGATCAAGAAAAGTAAAATCAGGATACTGCGTGTGGTTAGACAGGATGGCCGTAGGCAACGGACATACCTGAAACCCCATCGATGACAGAATGGGAATGACGACCGTCAGAGAGACCCTTCCCATACCGGAAAGATCGTGAATGGCCGCCACCTTCTTTACTTTATTTGCAAACATACACTTATATCAATCAAAACCAATATTCATCCAGGCAACCCGCAGTCGCATCTCCTCTGACACTGCTTCGTTACTTTAATATTACCAATACATCTCTCGCTCCATGAGCTCCCATCACCAATGCCTGTTCAATGTCGGCAGTCTTTGAGGGTCCCGAGATAAATGTACCGAATTTATATTTTTCATCTTTTATCCGTTCGTAAGCCTGATGCATATTGCTCACAATACGATTTTTGTCCAGAACAATCACCAGCTTCTCGGCAATAAAATAGAGTGCCTTGTATTTCACTGTCTGAGGAATCCAGACAGCCGCATTCTCGGCTACTCCGATTTCACCTTTGACAACGGCTATATCGGTTCCGTTCAGATCCTGCGCACGACCTAACAAATCAGGATTGAACGTAGCACACGTGATTTCCTCCAAATCGGAAGCAATGCTGCCGGCATCAGGGTAAGTACGGCGAATGACAGCATTGATATCTTCTCCCTCACCGAGCACAATAGCCTCACCACCGACGGCAAAACTCATTTCACAGAATTTGGCAACCACGTCCGGATAAACAGTTGCATTGATCTGCCAATCGGGATATTCGTAGCGGTTCTTCGTATTTTTACGGATACTCGCTAATATGTCTTCTTTACTACTCATTTGTTTTCCTCCTTTCCCTGCACTTTATTTTTCTTCCACATCTCGTTAAACGATTCGCCCGCGAATTTAGGAAGTTCTCGTCCTTTTCCCCACGCATCCAAATCGTTATACTTCATAAAACGTGGCAAATGGTTAACTACCGGAGCAGCCCAAAGCGCCGCATTGAAAAGCGTAGGATGATCCATCAACACCTTCATGCCACCGGACATTATTTTCTTACCCGTATTAGCTTTTCCAATCTTATCCAGATCCTGCCTCCATTTATAAATCTGTTCGGCCAAGTCCACCTTTGCCGGACAAACATCCGAACAAGACATACAGAGAGAACAGGCTGACAGATTATCGTAATACTTTTCCGGATCATGTGCCATTCCCAGATTGATACCGATAGGTCCGGGAATAAAGTAAGTGTAAGAATATCCTCCACTCCGACGATACACCGGACACGTATTCATGCAGGCACCACATCGGATACAGTTCAAAGTCTTGATATGGTCGGGATGGGCCAGCAGGGCACTCCGTCCATTATCTACAATAATAATATGATATTCACCTCCTTCACGGGGATTCCGGTATTGAGAGGTATAAGTAGTGATCGGCTGTCCCGTTGCCGAACGTGCCAACAGACGGGTAAACACTCCCAGAGCCTCCATGTCCGGCACAATCTTTTCCATGCCGAAAGCAGCAATATTCAGTGTCGGGCACGATGTACCCATATCGGCATTTCCTTCATTGGTACAAACCACAATATCTCCGGTAGACGCCACAGCAAAGTTGGCTCCCGTCATAGCGGCTTCTGCATTCAGAAAAATATTTCGTAAGTTCTTTCGGGCGGCATGGGTCAGATAAGTGGGATCAAAATTCCCTTTCTCCGTTCCCATTTCTTTCTCAAAAAGTTCTCCTACCTGCTCACGCTTGATGTGGATAGCCGGAAGTACAATATGACTCGGTGCCAGATTCATCAATTGCAGGATACGCTCACCGAGATCGGACTCCACCACATCGATTCCTTTCTCTATCAGAAACGGGTTCAGTTCGCACTCTTCTGCCAACATCGATTTGCTTTTCACAAAATGCTTTACTCCGTGACTGCTCAATATTTCATAAACGATGGCACGATACTCTTCCGCATCTTTTGCCCAGTGAACGATGGCTCCATTGGCTGTGGCATTCTTCTCAAACTCCAGCAAGAGTTCCTCAAGGTGGCTGTTGGAGTAAAGTTTCAACGCACATGCCTTATCACGCAATTCTTCCCACTCGGGTACTTCCTTGCTCATCTTGTCTCTCTTGGCACGAACCATCCAAAGGGTCTCGTTGTGCCATGCTGCCATCACCGGATTTTCCAGGAATTTTTCGGCAGCTTTTGCATGCTTGGTACTCATAATTGTGATGCTAATATTTCTACAACATGAATCATTCGGATAGGCAGGTGCTCACGTTCGATGATACCCTGCATATGCATCAGGCAGGAGCTATCCGCTCCGGTGATGTATTCGGCACCGGTCTCCATGTGATGCCGTATCTTATCGCGTCCCATACAGACTGAAACAGCCTGCTCCTCGACCGCAAACATACCTCCGAAACCACAACATTCGTCCACATGGGAGGGCTCAAAAACTTCAATTCCTTCGACCATCTGAAGTAAATCACGCAATTTATTAAAATAAGGTATATTCAGTTCGCTCGGAGCTGACAGGAAAAGTTCACGTACACCGTGACAACTGTTATGGATGCTGACTTTATGGGGAAAGCGGGCAGGAATTTTCGTAGGTTTTATCACATCGTGAATGAAAGCGCAAAGGTCATATATCTTACCTGCGCTTTGGCACTGATGGCCTTCTTTGGCCAGAATGCCGGGATGATTCTCTTTCACAAAAGCCACACAACTGGCAGAGGGACCGACAATGTAATCGTACTTCCGGAATAAATCATCGAAACGAATAGCCATTTTTAAAGATTCATCTTGAAAACCGGCGTTCGCCATGGGCTGTCCGCAACAGGTCTGGTCAAGAGGATAATCAACATCCACCCCTAAGTTCTTCAGTAATTTATATGATGCCACCCCTACCTGCGGATAAATGGCATTGATATAACAGGGGATAAATAAACCTACTTTCATAATATATCATTAATTAGTTACAAGTCACGAGTCACAAGCTACGAGTCACAAACGATCAATAACACACAAGACACAATACGGCTGCCTATATCTTGCAGCTTATCACATATAGCCCGAATCAGATCCCACAGCTCATAGAATATTTATCAGTTTGTGCGTTTGCAGGCTAAGTCTCCATTTAGGATGTCGCATCACGCAATCCACCGTTTCTGCGGTGTTATTACAAGAACAAGGCTGAAGGAAAAAATGTTCGGCCGGAAGTTGTTCATAAACGTCAATATTTTGTCCTTCGTAAACAACTTTAACTTCATCCATCCGGTTTAAAGCTAAATTGACACCCTGCTTGGGAGAGCAGGTCACCCAATCGATAGCAGCGGGCAAGGGTTTCGTACCATTGGTTTCGATACATACATACTTGCCTGCATGGTGCAAAAGGTCTATAAAAGCATCGTCAATCCACAAAGAAGGCTCTCCTCCGGTAAGAATCACCATGACAGCCGGATACTTCCCGATTTCATTGACAATATCTTCGTCTGTCATCATTTCACCCTCTTCGTGTCGGGTATCACAGAAGTCACATTTCAGATTACAGCCCGAGAAACGTATAAAAACAGCAGGGGTACCCGTATGATACCCCTCTCCCTGTAAACTATAAAAAATTTCGTTAATCTTTCTCATAAATCACCGTATTTGCTTCCGATTCCTGCACTTCGACCTTATAACATTGAGGTATTTGCTTGCATACCCAACGGGCAATATTTTCTGCCGTGGGATTAAAAGGAAGTACCTCATTCAGATTCCTGTGATCCAGTTTCTCCTTAACAGCCTGCTTAATCTGGGTGAAATCCACTACCATTCCATCTGCATTGAGCCGCTCAGAACGGCAGTAGACAGTGATAATCCAGTTGTGACCATGAAGACTGGCGCATTTGCTCCGGTACGGAAGAATCAGCTTATGTGCAGCCGATATCTCCATTCTTTTGATTACTGTAAACATTGTTGTAGATATTATTAATGGTTACTGCACCTAATGTCACCTCGGTGCGGGCACAAAGATAATACAAAAGATAGTTTTCATTCAGCGAGAAAAGTTATTTTTCCTATTTTTGCCGAATGAAAACTATCTGTATTATATTAGGTACCATTTCGCTGGGGCTCGGCATTCTTGGCATTTTTCTGCCATTATTGCCCACTACCCCGTTTCTGCTACTCACTGCCGCCCTCTATTTCAAGGGATCTCCCCGGTTATACCAGTGGCTTCTGAATCACAAATACTTTGGTACTTATATACGCAACTTTCGGGAAAATAAAGCGATCCCGTTACGCGCCAAAATCATCTCACTGCTGCTCATGTGGGGCACAATGCTTTATTGCATTTTCTTCCTGATCCCGTTGGTCTGGGTCAAGATACTCCTCTTCCTGATAGCCGCAGGCGTAACTTATCATATACTTTCTTTTAAAACATTGAAAAAGTGAGATAAGCCTGCACGGGCATCTTCCAAACGGTCTTCCCAGTGCTTCACAGAATTCTGTCCAATCACATCCGAAACATACTTAACCGAAATAAAAGGAATTTCTTTGGCTCTGCATACAAAAGCCTGCGCATAAGCCTCCATATCAACCACATCTCCCTCAATATCCGTCAGCTCGGTCAGGAAGCTATCACCGGTATTGCAGGTTGCCGATTCGGTCCAGTGTTGGCAAAAGCCCCTGGCAGCAAGCAATTCCGACGAATCAATACGGTATTCCATTCCCAATCCGGTCATCTTATGCATATCCCGATCGACAAAATGACGGCAGACAAAAACGTCCCCTACCTGATGATTAATAGTTCCGGCTGTTCCCTGATTGATCACAATATCGGGCTTCACTTGCTGGATAGCCTCGGACAAATGAAAAGCCGATTTCACTTTTCCAATACCGGTCCGCACATAATATACCTCCACGTCGGGCCACTTGATTTCTGTAAATTCGCCTTGTACGGCATAAGTCACCAATATCTTTAACATGATTACTTTTTTTGAATTTCATACATTTATATCGCTGCAAAAGTAATCAATTAAAGCCAAATTGACCAGATATTATCTTTAATTGGTCAGAATCTACATATACCCGGCTCCTTTTCATCCTATCTTTGCCCGAAACTTAAAGCACAAATATCATGATTCAAAACTCTATCTCCGACAATCGTATCGTCTGGCTCGACGTCATCCGCTGTGTTGCAATGATAATGGTCATAGGCGTTCATTGTATCGACCCTTTCTACATTTCGCCCACTATGCGGGCTATTCCGGAATACACGCATTGGGCAGCGATCTATGGTTCACTGCTCCGTCCGTCGGTACCTCTGTTTGTTATGATGACGGGACTGCTTCTGCTCCCCGTAAAAAAACAACCACTGGGTAAATTCTACAAAAAGCGCATTTACCGTGTTTTGTTCCCTTTTCTTATATGGTCGGTGTTGTATAGCATGTTTCCTTGGGTTACAGGCGTACTCGGACTACCGAAAGAGATCATCGGTGACTTCTTTTGCTATACACAAGGGCAGGAATCACAAAGCCTGATAGACTCTCTTAAAGATGTGGTAATGATTCCATTCAACTTCAGCCATAAAGAGAACCACATGTGGTATATCTATCTACTTATCGGTCTGTATCTCTACATGCCATTCTTCTCGGCATGGATAGAAAATGCCGACCGAAAGACCAAACGAGCTTTTCTCCTGATATGGATTATCTCACTCTTTATCCCTTATTTGAAAGAGTATGTTGCCAATTGTTTGTTCGAAAGAAGCGGATATGTATTCGGCACGGACACGTGGAATGAATTCGGGCTCTTCTATTACTTTGCCGGATTCAACGGCTATTTATTACTGGGGCATTATGTCAAAAAAGGAAATGACTGGAGCCTTATGAAAACATTCATACTCTGCATACTCATGTTTGCCGTCGGATATTATATCACTTATACAGGGTTCAGCACCACAGCGTCAAATCCCAATGCGACGGAAACGGAGATGGAACTCTTCTTTACCTTCTGCAGCCCCAATGTGCTACTAATGACTTTGGCTACCTTCTTACTATTACAAAAGGTTGTCATCACCAACTCTACTGTCATTAAAGTATTGGCCAATATGACCCAGTGTGGTTTCGGCATCTATATGGTACACTATTTTGTCGTAGGTCCCTTCTTCCTTTTAATAGGACCTTCGTCATTGCCCATCCCTTTGCAGGTTCCACTGATGGCTATCTGCATATTCCTTTGCAGTTGGGCATTTACTGCACTAATTTATAAGCTGATGCCACAAAAAGCCGTTTGGTTTATGGGATAAAGAACAAGCATTTACGGGTGAATGGAAAGATATTCGGACTCCTTCCATCCACCCGTAAATCCATAATATGAAGAAAGCTACAAAAAAGTACCGGGGCCCAATATATCATCCATATAGCTCACATTGCGAGTACGCAGCAATGTCCCATTCGGACTATAGAACAGTTGATACTGGATGTCTACATTTTGCTGTCCCACCTTAATGACAATAATCGGTTGCCATTTCGGAAATTCTACGTAAGTGACGTCCTCTACCTGCCAGCCGGAATAGGGTCCGGAAGCATACGCATTATATACCGTGGCAGAAAGTTCATCGGTATCTCCCCACTCTGTCTGCGTCATCTGCCATTGTCCCTGTGCATTGAACCAGACATTCTTTTCATAACCATTCATCATAAAATCGGCACAATAGTAACCACCGTCCTGCGACCAGGCGATTCCATCAGCCTTGGGATACATTTTTTTCAGGGCTGTCTGCACTTTGGCAGGTGCATTATCCGCAAAAACCGACACAGCCACTACCAACAAAGCCATCAACAAGCTGAATCTCAATTTTATCATAGCTAAAGCATTTTAATCGGGTGAATACTTTTCGCTAACTAACAGTTTGCAGGGATGGTTTGTTTCGAAAAAACGGCCGACACCCATTCGAACCGGCTCAAATACTCTTTTAAAGAGAAGAAGTAATACTCTCAATCGTATCTTTCACGCGTTTCACTGTCGTCACGTTCCGCTCATACTCACTGATGTGGACAGTTCCTCCCATGGATACCGCCTCATTCTTATACTCCATTCCGCTCTTAATGCTTTCACGAGCCGAGAAATGGAATTCCTGAATACCGGTCTCTTTTGCAATCCGGCAGATATTCTTTTCGTTCACCCCACAACCTGCAAGGAGAGTAATTCTGCCGTTCGCCCTTTCACGGAGTTCCTTCAACAAAGGTATTCCAAGTTCCGCCGTTGCCTGTTGCCCCGAAGTCAGGATACGGTCGCATCCCAGATCAATTATCTGTTCCAAAGCTTCAGGCGCATCACGGCAGACATCAAATGCCCGATGGAAAGTGACAGATAAGCCTTTCGAGGCCTCCATCAATTGTTTCATCACCGGTACGTCTATCCCGCCATTTGTAGTCAGGCAGCCAAACACCACCCCGTCGGCTCCAAGTTGACGAGCCATTTCTATATCCTTCAGCATGGTCTTTACCTCGACAGGAGAATAAAGAAAATCGCCGCCGCGCGGACGTATGATGACATGCAGCCGGGTGGTCGTCAGTACCTCACGTGCCATTGCTATCTCGCCATACGACGGAGTAGTTCCGCCTTCGGGGATACCGGCACAAAGTTCCACACGGTTTGCTCCACCTTCCTGTGCAGCAATGCAACTCTCTACAGAGTTGGTACAAACCTCAAATAAGTAATTCTTCATATTTTATCCATATTAAAAACAACTGTTGAATGGAGAATTAAAAAAGGGCGAATTGCTTCGCCCTTATCCTAAACATTTTCTTTTTCAATCTTTACTTTGCAAAGCTCACCGCACGTGTTTCGCGGATAACGGTTATCTTCACCTGTCCCGGGTAGGTCATCTCATCCTGAATCTTCTTCGCAATTTCACCCGACAGATTCTCCGTCTGCTTATCGTCTATCTTATCCGCTCCGACAATGACGCGAAGTTCACGTCCTGCCTGAATGGCATAAGTCTTGGTCACACCCGGATAAGACATAGCCAATTGTTCCAGATCGTTCAGACGCTTGATATAAGCTTCAACAATTTCACGGCGTGCACCCGGACGTGCTCCTGAAATAGCATCACACACCTGTACGATAGGTGCAAGCAGACTGGTCATTTCTATTTCATCATGGTGAGCACCGATAGCGTTGCAAATATCCGGTTTTTCCTTAAACTTCTCAGCAAGCTTCATACCTAACAAAGCATGTGGCAATTCCGGTTCTTCATCGGGCACCTTACCAATATCGTGCAGCAATCCGGCACGTTTTGCCTTTTTCGGATTCAGTCCCAGTTCGGATGCCATCACAGCACAAAGATTAGCCGTTTCGCGAGCATGTTGCAACAGGTTCTGTCCGTAAGACGAACGATATTTCATTTTACCGATGATACGAATCAACTCCGGATGTAATCCGTGTATACCAAGGTCGATAGTGGTGCGTTTACCTGTCTCGATAATCTCTTCTTCCACTTGCTTACGCACTTTGGCAACCACCTCTTCGATGCGTGCCGGGTGGATACGTCCGTCAGTAACCAACTGGTGCAATGCCAGACGGGCTATTTCACGGCGAACAGGGTCGAACGCAGAAAGAACGATAGCCTCGGGGGTATCGTCTACTACGATTTCAACACCGGTAGCAGCTTCGAGAGCACGGATATTGCGGCCTTCGCGTCCGATGATGCGTCCCTTGATTTCGTCCGATTCAATGTGGAATACAGTTACTGAGTTTTCAATAGCTGTTTCTGTAGCCACACGCTGTATAGACTGTATCACGATGCGTTTAGCCTCTTTACTTGCGGTCAACTTGGCATCATCCATGATATCATTGATATAAGACTGTGCCTGGGTTTTCGCTTCTTCTTTCAGTGACTCTACCAGACGTTCTTTGGCTTCGTCGGCCGACAAACCGGAAAGTGCTTCCAGCTTCTCAATCTCCTGATGCTGGAGTTTGTCCAGTTCTTCTTTCTTCTTGTCTACAATACCCAATTGAGCTTCCAGATTTTCTCTGACCGCATCAGCCTCGGCTCTTTTACGCTGAATCTCTTCCTGGCGCTGGCTAAGCACCATTTCACGTTGCTTCAACTTATTTTCGGCCTGTTGGATCTTTTGGTTACGTAGAGCTACCTCTTTCTCCAAATCTGCTTTCTTATTGAGAAACTTCTCTTTCACTTCCAGCAGTTTGTTTTTCTTAATCACTTCCGCTTCTGTCTCTGCTTCTTTCAGGACATTATCATATTTGGCCTTTAGTCCGTATTTAAACAATACGTACGATAAGATTCCTCCTACGATGAAGCATGCAATGGATGCTACTATTGTTACTAACATTGTAATTTAATTTAAATATAAATAAAAACGCACTGCCAAATACCCGAGAGCTTCCTCTTTCGGGCATCTTTAGCAGTGCGTGGATTTTCTTTATAAAAATGGAAACAGTTATTCCTCGTTCCTGAAATACTCTTCCAGCATTTCCGTAAGTTCTTCTATCTTGGCCGTATACGGTTGGGTATCGTTACGTTGCAGCAACTGTAGTTTCTCCAGTGAAAACTGATATGCCACCATAGCTATAATCTTCTCCGGAGCCACGTTCCTGTAGTGCTCCCGATACGCATTGAGCCTGATATTTACCTGCTTTGCCGCTTCTCTTACGGTCTCTTCCTCATCACGGTTAATGGTGAGAGGATAATAAGAATCCGCTATTTGCAGGTTTATTTTTATTTTATCGTTCATACATCCTTTTTTATGTTATTCATTCAACAAAGCGATGCATTTATCGACTTCACGCACTAATTTGGACAATCGCAGCTTCGTCTCTTTTACGTCGCTGCCGTTAAGGCTGATTGTCGTAGCTGTTTTTAGGTCTGTGTAGCTTGATTCTAACGCTTTGTATTCAGCTCTCGCCTTTTCGAGTTCGGACTTCTCTTCTTCGAGAAGTTGCTTTAACTCAGCATTTTCGCGCTTTAATTCATCGTGCAGATAGATTAAATGCCGCAGCCTTGCTTCAAAGGTACTTAATAGCTTCTTTTCTTCTTCTGTCATCACTACACCAAAATTGTACACAAAAATACGATTAACTCTGATATTACAAAAACTTTTCGGCGGAAAATAGTCATTTATAGTGAAAATAGTTATCCGGGGGACTTCCTTTACCTCCCCCGACTCCTAATTATATAAAAGCCCGCTACAAGCACAATTATCCAAAATCGACAACCGATTTGTTATAAATATGCAATAAGAGCGCAAAAAACCGGATACATTTTCATCTTTTTGTGGCTTTTTGTTATTAATTTAATAGAATTTATATCAGATAGACTACGATTTCGAACTTTTATTCCTACATTTGCGGGCAAATGATAACCTTTATTAAAACGCATAATCATGGCTAAAATAACCAAAGAAGCCGCATTGCTCTATCATTCACAGGGCAAACCCGGTAAAATTGAGGTGGTACCTACCAAACCCTACAGTACACAAACCGACTTATCTCTCGCTTACTCTCCCGGCGTGGCAGAACCATGCCTCGAAATAGAAAAGAACCCACAAGATGCTTATAAATATACAGCCAAAGGCAATCTGGTAGCTGTTATCTCAAACGGTACAGCTGTTCTGGGATTGGGTGATATCGGCGCTCTTAGCGGCAAACCGGTAATGGAAGGTAAAGGTTTGCTTTTCAAAATCTATGCAGGAATCGATGTATTCGATATCGAAGTCAATGAAAAAGACCCCGACAAATTTATCGAAGCCGTCAAAGCCATCGCCCCTACTTTCGGGGGTATCAACCTGGAAGATATCAAAGCACCCGAATGCTTTGAAATAGAACGCCGCCTGAAAGAGGAACTCGACATTCCCGTAATGCATGACGACCAGCACGGAACGGCCATCATCTCCAGTGCGGGATTGGTCAATGCCTTGCAAGTAGCCGGTAAAAAGATTGAAGATGTAAAAATCGTAGTTAACGGTGCAGGTGCTTCGGCCGTATCGTGTACGAAGCTTTATGTATCATTGGGCGCACGCCTTGAAAACATTGTCATGCTCGATAGCAAAGGTGTTATCAGCAAGGCACGCACCGACCTGAACGAACAGAAGCGTTATTTCGCAACCGACCGTACCGATATTCACACACTGGCCGAAGCCATCAAAGATGCCGACGTATTCTTAGGACTCTCCAAAGGAAACACTTTGTCGCAGGATATGGTGCGCAGCATGGCTCCGATGCCTATCGTCTTTGCCCTGGCAAACCCGACCCCGGAAATCTCTTACGAAGACGCCATGGCAGCCCGTCCGGACGTATTGATGGCAACCGGACGTTCGGATTATCCCAATCAGATTAATAATGTAATCGGTTTCCCGTATATCTTCCGCGGAGCTCTCGACACGCAAGCGAAAGCGATCAATGAAGAGATGAAAATTGCCGCTGTACACGCCATTGCCAATCTGGCCAAACAGCCCGTACCCGATGTAGTGAACGAAGCCTACCATGTGAACAACTTCACCTTCGGTCCAGAATATTTTATTCCAAAACCGGTAGATCCCCGCCTGATCACGGAAGTATCCATCGCCGTGGCCCGTGCCGCTATGGAGAGTGGTGTTGCCCGTAAGAATATAGAGAACTGGGATGATTATAAAACACATCTCCGCGAATTGATGGGACAGGAATCTCAGCTGACCCGCCAACTCTACGACACGGCCCGTCGCAATCCGCAACGTGTGGTATTTGCCGAAGGCGGACACCCCAACATGTTGAAAGCTGCTGTCGAAGCCAAATCGGAAGGAATCTGCCATCCTATTATATTAGGTAACGAAGAGCGCATCGAGAAACTGGCCAAAGAACTCGACCTGAGCCTGGACGGAATCGAAATCATCAACCTCCGCCACGACCGTGAAGCGGAACGCCGTGAGCGCTATGCACACATCCTCTCCCAGAAGCGTGCCCGCGAAGGTGCTACATACGAAGAGGCCAACGACAAGATGTTCGAGCGCAACTACTTCGGTATGATGATGGTTGAAACCGGAGACGCAGACGCTTTCATCACCGGACTGTACACCAAATACAGCAATACCATCAAAGTAGCGAAAGAAGTTATCGGCATCCGTCCGGAATACAAACATTTCGGAACCATGCACATCCTGAACTCCAAAAAGGGAACTTACTTCCTGGCTGACACTTTGATCAACCGTCATCCGGATACTTCCACTTTGATAGATATAGCCAAACTGGCCGATCAAACTGTCAGATTCTTCAATCATACTCCGGTGATCTCCATGCTGAGCTATTCCAACTTCGGTTCCGACCAGGCAGGAAGCCCGCTGAAGGTACACGAGGCAGTGGCCTATATGCAACAGGAATATCCCGAACTGGCAATTGACGGTGAAATGCAAGTGAACTTCGCCATGAACCGCGAGCTCCGTGACTCTAAGTACCCTTTCACCCGCCTCAACGGCAAGGATGTCAATACATTGGTATTCCCCAACCTGAGTTCTGCCAACGCAGGATATCAGCTGCTGCAAGCCATGGACCCGGATACCGAATTCATCGGCCCGATCCAGATGGGACTGAACAAACCTATCCACTTTACGGATATAGAAAGCTCAGTACGCGACATCGTAAACATCACAGCCGTGGCTGTGATCGACGCTATTGTAGAAAAGAAAAAAGCTAATAAATGAAACGGCCATTATCCAAATCACAAATAGTTTGTATCATTCTGCTTTGGGTGGCGCTTTGTTACATAGTATTGGTATACGCCGAACGTATTGACGGTCCTACCATACTTATGCTTATCATTTCGGCAGCATTAGTGTTTATTCCCGTCTATAAATCACTTAAAAAGAATAAATAATATCTTTTTATTCCTTTTTTGCGGCATAAAATATCAATTTTGATGTTTTATGCCGTTTTTCTTTATAAAATGCTTGCTAGTTCGATTTTTATGTTTACTTTTGCAACGTCATCAACAGAGACGATAGAATTTAAAAACAATCATATTAAAAAGAAAAAAGAATTATGAATGCAGCTAAGGTATTAGAAGATTTGAAGAGAAGGTTCCCCAACGAACCGGAGTATCATCAGGCAGTAGAAGAAGTTCTTTCTACCATTGAAGAAGAATACAACAAACATCCTGAATTCGACAAGGCCAATCTGATTGAACGTCTTTGCATTCCAGACAGAGTATACCAGTTCCGTGTAACTTGGGTAGACGATAAAGGCAACGTGCAGACCAACATGGGTTACCGTGTTCAGCACAACAACGCCATCGGCCCGTACAAAGGAGGTATCCGCTTCCATGCTTCTGTAAACCTTGGTATTCTGAAATTCCTTGCTTTCGAACAAACATTTAAAAACTCGCTGACCACATTGCCTATGGGTGGCGGTAAAGGTGGATCGGACTTCTCTCCACGCGGAAAGTCAAATGCCGAAGTAATGCGTTTCACTCAAGCCTTCATGCTCGAACTGTGGCGCCACATCGGTCCTGAAACCGACGTACCGGCCGGTGACATCGGTGTAGGTGGCCGCGAAGTAGGCTTCATGTTCGGTATGTACAAGAAGTTATCTCACGAATTTACCGGAACATTCACCGGTAAGGGACGCGAATTCGGCGGTTCACTGATCCGTCCGGAAGCTACAGGTTACGGTAACATCTACTTCCTGATGGAAATGCTGAAAACCAAAGGAACCGACCTGAAAGGTAAAGTATGCCTGATCTCCGGTTCGGGTAACGTGGCTCAGTACACTGCCGAAAAAGTATTGGAACTCGGTGGTAAAGTAGTTACCATGTCCGACTCCGATGGTTACATCTACGATCCGGACGGAATCGACCGTGCCAAACTGGATTACATCATGGAGTTGAAGAACCTCTATCGTGGACGTATCCGCGAATATGCCGAAACTTATGGTTGTAAATATGTTGAAGGAGCCCGTCCCTGGGGTGAAAAGGGTGATATCGCACTGCCTTCAGCCACTCAGAACGAACTTAACGGCGACGATGCACGCAAGTTGGTTGCCAACGGGGTGATAGCCGTATCGGAAGGTGCTAACATGCCTTCTACACCTGAAGCCATCAAAGTGTTCCAGGATGCTAAGATCTTGTACGCTCCGGGTAAAGCAGCCAATGCAGGCGGTGTATCTGTGTCAGGATTGGAAATGACTCAAAACTCTATCAAACTGAGCTGGAGTTCGGAAGAGGTGGACGAAAAACTGAAGAGCATCATGAAGAACATTCACGAAGCTTGCGTACAATACGGTACCGAACCGGACGGATACGTAAACTATGTGAAGGGTGCTAACGTTGCCGGATTCATGAAAGTAGCCAAAGCAATGATGGCACAAGGAATCGTATAATCAGCAAAGAATCCAATAATGTCATAGTAAAAGAAAACCCGTTTCTCCTAAAAGGAGGACGGGCTTTCATTTTAAACAATCCACACTACTTCTTTACAATAACCTCCGGTTCGAAAATCTCCCTATCGAACAGCTTTCACACATATGCCCCCCTTTCATACCTCCGCACCCAATCAGGCAGAGCCATCCGGCGTTGCGAGTACAACTATCCCTCATCTGGTTGCAACCATACGAAAATACGAATAGAAAACGGCTTGACAGGCATTACCAACTATATTGAAGAGCCAGTAGTGCTTTTTTAATTCCCTTCACGCGTCCACCATTTTACCGACCTCCGTCCGGTACTCCCAACGGCACCGGAATATGTCTCCCCATTCAGTTCCCACCGATATTCCGCCAACCGTTCAGTCACAAAAAATAATATTAACAGGCGGTTCAAACAGATGCCTTATCAGTTTGCTATAAAAGAAGTTGCCGGCATCACAAAAATAAAAACAATCGTTTCAATCTTTCATAAAACTAAAAATAGGTCTCTTTTTTTAATCTATTAAAAATTTGCTTGTTTGTTTTAAACCATTTACTTTTGGAATTTTAAAAACCAAAGCCTTATTTTTGAAAAAAATCACAATCAGCCTTATATTCTACTAAATGATTTTAAATAACGAGTCTAATAAGAAGAAGAAATTTGAGCAGTTTTTCATTATGACTTATCCCAAAGTCAAAGCGTTTGCATGGAAATTGTTGAAGTCAGAAGAAGATGCAGAGGATATAGCCCAGGATATATTCGCAAAACTATGGACTAATCCTGAGATTTGGGAAAATCAGGAAACTTGGAACAGCTACATATATGCTATGGTCCGCAACCATATCTATAACTTTCTAAAACATAAATCAATCCGGCAGACCTATCAGGAGCAATGCACAAAAGAGGAGCCGGCTATATCCGAAACTGACATTCACGATCAACTTTATGCCAAGGAAAGTGAACTTCTGATAAAACTTACGATTGCCAATATGCCCGAACAGAGGAGGAAAATCTTCCGAATGAGCCGGACACAGGAAAAAAGTAATCAGGAAATCGCCGACGAGCTGGATATTTCGATCCGCACTGTAGAGCGCCACATCTATTTGGCACTAATCGATTTAAAAAAAGTACTCCTCACCCTATTTTTTTTCTATCTCGGTTGAGTAATCAGTCACACCTAATTGTCTTATCTATATAAAGGCTATAAAAATGAAGAATTATATTCAGAGAATCATCCGTTTGTTTGCCACCTCCGACCCCGACCCAAAGCTCACCGGAGAGATCCACCGATGGCTGCTCGATCAGGAGCATGCCGGGGAAAAGGAGACGGCACTGCACGATTTATGGAACGAAACGGAAGGAAAGGTGGACAGGACTACCTGGGATTCTCTTGCATCGGTATATACCAAAGTCGGAGCCAACTCCGGGGACAGACATCAGCCACGTATCCGTTTCGCACATTATGCGGCTGCCATAGCGTTGCTGATCGTATCAGTTTCGGTCACTTTTCAAATGACCAAACAGCACTTTGCCGAAGCTCCCCTTATTGAAAACATAACACCGGACGGACGACTGAGCAGCCTTCGTCTTCCGGACGGCAGCATAGTACAAACCAACTCGGGCAGTATCTTGCTCTACCCCGAAAAGTTTAAAGGTGAAACCCGCACAGTTTACCTAATCGGTGAGGCCAACTTCAAAGTAAAGAAAAACTCCGGTCAGCCATTCATTGTCAGATCGGGTACCATGTCGGTGACAGCCTTGGGCACTGAGTTCAATGTCGCTGCTTACCCAGAAGAGAACGAAATGATTGCAACTTTGATCCATGGAAAAATAAAAGTGGAATGCGACAATGGGAAAGAGAGTTATATCGTCACTCCCGGACAGCAGGTCACTTATCGTAAAAGTACGGGAGAAAGCCGGCTCGCCGAAGCAAACATCGAAGACGTAACAGCCTGGCAAAAAGGAATGTACGTATTCAGAGGCGTCACCATGTCAGAAATCCTGAACGAGCTGGAAAGACGCTATGCAGTCACCTTCCAGTATAACGCCAATTTATTTAATGATGATAAATTCAACTTCCGTTTTCGTGAAAAATCCACTTTGGAAGATATCCTGAACATTATGCAGGAAGTTGTGGGAGGATTCAGTCATGAACTGAAGGGAAATATATGTTATATAAAACCGGAGACAAAAAAATAAAATGATTTAATATATTGATTTGTTTAACCTTAAAAACAATTGTTTAGTATGTAAAAAAGTATCCGGAAAGAGGCGGCCACCTGATTCCGGATATGAAATCTGAATTCTTTGCGTTAAAGCTTATGCTTTACTTTTTGGGAAATAAATATTATGATTTAACACTAAAATTCGTTCAAATCTATGAATTTTTATCGATTAAAGTCTATTTTTTTTATAATTTTTAGCTGTTTTATTCTACAAACGGCTGCCTTTGCTCAAAACAACGTAAAAATAACAATCAAGAAAAAGAATATCACGTTGCAGGAAGCATTGCGGGAGGTTGAGAAACAATCTGATTATCTGATCGCTTTCAACGAATCCAAACTTGAGAAAACTAAGCGCGTTAACCTGAATATTAATGCTGAATCTCTGGATAAGACACTGGCTTCTATCCTGTCCGGAACGGGGCTTTCCTACAAAATCAAAGACAAATATATCATGATTATTCCGCAATCAAAAGTGGAAGTCGAAAGCAAAAAACTGTCGGGGATAGTGAAAGATGACAAAGGAGATCCCTTGATCGGAGTCAACGTCTCCTTCAAAGGCAGCCCCACAGGAACCGTCACCGGTCTTGACGGACGATTTTCCATTCTGGCTGCCAAAGGAAATATCATTGAATTCTCCTACGTAGGCTATACCACCCAATATATTACAGTGGGCGATGCTTCTTCGCTAACTGTCGTATTGGAAGAAGACGCCAAGGCACTGGACGAAGTAGTTGTTACCGCACTGGGTATCAAACGTGCGGAAAAGGCATTGAGTTATAGTGTTCAGCAGGTAAAATCGGATGCTATCAACGATGTGAAAGATGCCAACTTCGTGAACGGATTGACCGGAAAAGTTGCAGGTGTATCCATCAACCGGAGTTCCTCGGGCATCGGCGGGGCGACCCGTGTTGTCATGCGCGGAGCCAAGTCTATCGTAGGAAACAATAATGTGCTCTACGTGGTGGACGGTATGCCTATCGGCAACCCTTCAAAAGGCGAAATCAACAATGACTATAGCACTCCGGGAGGAGGTGAAGGCATTTCCGACTTCAACCCGGAGGACATCGAAAGTTTATCGATACTGACAGGTCCGGCCGCCGCAGCCCTGTATGGTTCATCGGCAGCCAACGGTGTTATCCTGATTAACACCAAGAAAGGGCAGGAAGGCAAACTGAAAATCTCGATCTCCAACAATACGGAGTTTATGACCCCGTATGTAATGCCGGAATTTCAAAACCGATACGGTAATGCAAAAGGATCATACAAGAGTTGGGGTGAGATGCTGCAACAGCCTTCAACGTTCCGCCCGAAAGACTTCTTCAAGACAGGCGCCAATATCATGAATGCCGCCAATTTTTCAGTAGGAAACAAAAATAATCAAACGTTCGTATCGGTGGCAACAACAAACTCCACCGGCATCATTCCCAACAACGAATACTATCGTTACAACTTCACATTACGCAACACCGCGAGTATGCTGAATGACAAACTCCATCTCGACCTGGGAGCCAGTTATGTTCTGCAGGGAGACCAGAATATGCTGTCGGCAGGGCGTTACTTTAATCCGCTGGTACCTCTGTATCTCTTTCCGCGGGGTGAAGATTTCGAAGCAGTCAAGGTGTACGAGCGCTATGACACCAACCGAAAATTCCCCATACAGGAATGGTCTTATGGCGATCAGGGCCTGAATCTGGAAAACCCGTACTGGATTGTGAACCGCGAAATGTTTGTTTCCAAAAAGAAACGTTACATGTTTTATGCCAACGTAAAATACGATATTCTCAGTTGGCTGAACATAGCAGGACGTATACGTGTGGATAACACCAACACTACTTCCGAGCGCAAATTACACGCTTCGACAATCAAGCTGCATGCCCAATCGGACAAAGGAGCCTACAACCGGAGCATGGAAGAATATCAGCAGACCTATGCGGATATTATGCTGAATGTGAACAAGAATTTCGGTAACTTCAACCTGACGGCAAATGCCGGATTCAGTTATGAAGATCACCTGACCACCGGCATGGGCATCGGAGGAAAACTGTTTACCGTCCCCAACCTGTTCTCTGCCTATAACTTCGATCCGGCTTCCGGACCCGGTTCGCAATCGCACACCCATACACGTAACAATTCGGTCTTTGTAAGCACCGAGCTGGGATATAAAAGCATGCTTTACCTCACACTTACCGGACGACAGGAATGGGCTTCCCAGTTAGTCAACTCTGACCAGCCCACCTATTTCTATCCTTCTGTCGGAGTGTCGGGCGTAATCTCTGAGATGGTAAGTCTGCCTAAATTTATTTCATTCTGGAAGATGAGAGCTTCCTTCGCCGAAGTAGGAGGACCGATCAACTATACCGGATTGACTCCCGGAACTGTCACCGATCCCATGAAAGGCGGAGTCATCAATCCGATATCTGTCTATCCTTTCCCGAACTTCAAAGCAGAACAAACCAAATCGTATGAGTTGGGAACTAACCTGAGACTTTTCAACAACAAAATCAATATCGATGCCACGGTGTACCTGACAGATACCTACAACCAGACCTTCCTTTCCAGCATGTCTCCTGCTTCGGGATACTCGGGCTTCTATGTACAGGCGGGTAAAGTGCGCAACAAAGGTATCGAACTGTCATTAGGCTATAACGACCGGTTCGGAAAAGTGGGATATGCCACCAATCTGACTTATACAGCCAACCGAAATAAAATCATGAAGATGGTGCATGACTATAAGAACCCTTCGGACGGTTCGCTGTTCAGCATCACTGAACTGACCCTGCAAGATAAGGGAGGAGTTTACCTGCGGGAAAAGGACGCCATCGGAGACGTATATGTAAAAGGCATCCTTGCCAGGGGAAAAGACGGTAAACTGATCGAAGAAGAAGGAGGATATAAAGTAGACCGCTCACAACGCATCAAGATAGGATCGGTCAATCCGGACTTCTCGATCGGCTGGAGACACAATGTCACCTGGAACAACATTACTCTGGACCTGCTGTTCAACGGACGTTTCGGAGGTATTGTCACCTCTTCCACCCAAGCATTCCTTGACGACTACGGTGTATCGAAAGACACTTATAAAGCGCGTCAGAACGGTGGTGTATGGGTGAACGGAACCCAATACGACGCGGAAAAATATTATACGACCATCGGCGGCGAACAACTGATGGCATATTATGCATACAAAGCAACCAATATCCGTCTTCAAGAAGCCAGCCTGAGCTATACCCTACCGGGCAAATGGTTCGGAAATGTGATCAACCGGCTGACAGTTTCCGCCATCGGGCGCAATTTGTGGATGATCTATAATAAAGCCCCATTCGATCCGGAAATGACCTCTTCGACAGGTACCTATAACCGGGGAGATGTCTTTATGCCACCCAGTTTGCGTAGTGTGGGATTTAGCGTGAAGATTGAATTATAACCTTTAAAAAATGCAACACTATGAAATTAAATAAAGTAAAGAATATGTGGAGAACTCTATCGGTCATAGCCCTCTTGGGTTCAACACTATGCACCTCGTGTATATCCGAAGATATCAACCGGAACCCGTTGCTCCCGACGAAAGAAGATGAAAAGATGGACGGAGTTATTTACGGAGCCTACCTGCCCAATCTTGAAAAAAGTGTAATCCCCATCGGCACCGCTTCAGAAAGTACAGAACCGGTAAACCGCTATCAGATCGGAGTAAATCTGGCCGGTGACGCCTGGGCGGGATACATGTCTCCCCGAGACAACAAATTCAACGGCAGCAAGAATTTCACCAACTATTTCATGTACGAAAACTGGGTGAACTATGTGTATTCTTTTATGGTGACGGATGTATATTCGCCATGGATGCAGATAAAACGCATCTCGCAGGATGAAGGGACAAGAAATGACGAGATTTATGCCCTAGCCCAGATCATCAAGATCGCGGCACTGCACCGCACTACGGATATGTTTGGCCCCATTCCCTACTCACAAGTGGGCAAAGGTTCTTTTAAAGTGGCATACGACTCTCAGGAAAGCGTATACCGCTCTTTTCTGAAAGAACTGGAAGAGGCTGTCCAAACCCTGGACGATTACTCGAATAAGAGCAAAGAAGTATTGCCTGCCTTCGACATTGTTTATAACGGCGATGTCAATAAATGGATGCGCTTTGCCAATTCGCTGATGCTCCGCCTGGCCATCCGTGTCCGTTTTGCCGATGCGGGACTCGCCAAAGAATATGCGGAGAAAGCCGTGAAGCATCCCGCAGGCCTGATCGACAGTAAAGAACTGGCAGCCCAGATGGGTAAAGGAGCCGGCCTGCAGATGAAGAATCCGCTGAAAGTGATCAACGAAGAATACAATGACACCCGTATGGGGGCCACCATCTATTCTTACCTGGCAGGATACAATGACGCCCGTGCTGCCGTATACTTTGTCAAAAACAATGGTTTCAAAGCCGTACGTTGCGGGATCGCCAAGTCCGGAGACGCCTATAACGGATTCACACGCCCGAACGTGCATGAAGACGACCCTCTCTATTGGATGAAAGCATCCGAAGTATGCTTCTTGAAAGCCGAAGGGGCACTGGCCGGATTCGATATGGGCGGCAGTGCCGGCGACTTCTACAACGCAGGCATCCGCATGTCGTTCAGTGAGAATGGTCTGGACAATTCGTCGGCCGAAACCTATCTGAAAGACTCCACCCGCAAACCGGCCAACTACACCGATACCTCCAACGGCGAGTTGAGCGCCAATGCTCCGAGCAGCATCACCATCCGTTGGGAAAACGGAGCTACGGAAGAAGAAAAACTGGAACGTATCATCACTCAAAAATATCTCGCCATCTTCCCCAACGGTCAAGAGGCATGGACCGAATGGAGACGTACCGGATATCCCCGCCAAATAGTCGTTGCCGAAAATAAAACGAACTCCGCAGTATTGATCGGAAACGGATACGACCTGGGAGGCGTAAGGAGACTGCCCTATCCCCGCACCGAATATGAACAAAACGGCGAAAACCTCCACAACGCCATCAGCCAGTATTTGGGAGGAGTAGACAATGCTGCCACCAAAGTATGGTGGGACAAAAAAAGCAAATAGTAATGAACCTGAAAATTAAAGAAACATGAATATGAGAAATACCATTTTTACATTTATCGGAGTAGCATTGTTGGTAGGCTTCGTCGCATGCGATGACTGGACCTCACCGGAGAAACTCGATGTAGAAAACGAAGCAGTGGGTGACCTTTACTCCAAACGCGACTCCATCAAGTGGGCCGAAGAAGAAAAAAGGCATAAAGAGAACGAAGCTGCCTACGAAAAATACCTGGAGAACCTGAGAGCTTACAAAAGCACCAAGCACCCCATTATGTTCGGGTGGTTCAATGCCTGGCAACCGGACGGAGCGGGAAAATATCCCCGCCTGTCTCTTTTGCCGGACAGCATGGATGTTGTTTCGATATGGGGAAACTGGCACTCTCTGAGCGAAGAAAAAATCAAAGAGTTGCGGAGCGTACAGGCCAAAGGAACCAAAGTCATTATCGGCTGGATTATAGAAGATATAGGCGACCAGATAAAATGGGGACGCGACCAATGGCCCGCCGATGATACTCAAGCCATCAAAGAGTATGCGCAAGCCATCGTAGACACAATCAACAAATACGGCTACGACGGATTCGATTATGACTATGAGCCGTCATACGCATCACCGTTCAAGCCGGGCAACCATTGCGGCAATTTGACTTCTTGCTCACGCGATTATAATAAAGAGAAAGAAATCTTGTTTATGAAGACCATGCGCGAGCTGCTGGGACCGGACAAACTGTTTCATCTGAACGGCTCTATCCACTGGCTGGACCCGCGTGCGGCACAGTATTTCGACCGTTTTGTCGTTCAATCTTACAGCGGATCGGCTTCCAGTTTCGAGAGATGGACCAATGATATCCAAAACCGGTTGAATATCAAACCCGAACAGCTCGTATTTACGGAAAGCTTTCAGAACAAGCCCGGTGCACGAAGCAGATTCCCGGGTACATACGCCGGTTACGTGGCTTCCAAACAAGGCAATGTGGGAGGAATCGGAGTCTTTCATATTAATGAAGACGCATTTGAAGACGAAGCCTATGTTAACATCAGAAAGGCCATCTCTATCATGAATCCTCCCGTAAAATAATTAACCTAAAAACAGTTTGAAACATGAAATGTAACGTATCTTACAAATATCTGTTTATTGCGATCGGCATACTTTGCCCGCTCTTTTCCGCCTGTGACTATGCCGACGGAGAAGGTTCAGGCTCGGAAAACGCAGTATACATGGAAACACCCGATAATAAAGGCATCGTCAACTTCACTTTAGAGCCCGATGGCGGAACAACCTATCTGACACCCCGGCTGGCCAATATCAGCCAAAGCCCGGTGACTATACAAGTGGGTTATGACAAAGAGGCCTTGGATAAATACAACAAGGACAACGGGGCCTCGTATGAACCCCTTCCCCCCTCCGCTTTTAAACTGGCAGATGCAGAGGGAAACGAGCTATCCGCCTCCGAAGGCATACGAGTACCCGCCGGTGACTTTTCAGCAAAAATAATGGTGAAAGTAGGACAACTGAATTCCAAGGATTTCCCCGACAGTAAGAAATACGCCATTCCCCTGAGCATCACGGGTGCTTCCAACTATTCGCTGATTCCCTCACAACGCAGCGCGATCTTGCTCCTGAATCGTTCCATCCTTTCGTCGGTAGCCAAAGTCAGCGGTGGAGAAGGCATCCGGATAAAACCTGTCGGAATGCACACAAAGGCCGAATGGACCATTCAAATGAGCGCCATCTATTCCAGCCTGACCCGAAGCAACCTGACCACAGCCTATCTAAGCAACGGAACAGGAGGAGCATTCTATACCCGCATTTCATCTACTGCCGGCATACAAGTGAAAAACGGACGCGACGGGGACGACACATGGACTCAAATACCCCTGCAAGCGGGTAAATGGCTGCATATCACCTATGTGCACAAGGATAAGAAAACGACAGTCTATGTCAATGGAAAGGTCCAGAAGGTCTTTGAGAACAGTGCCATCACCTTTGGCGAGAACAGCATGATCGTAGTCGGAAACTCCAGTTACCGTAACGACTATCTTCGCGAGATACGTTTATGGGACAAGGCGCTGACAGAGTCGGAAATCAACGATTACTTATACCTCCCGATGGACCCTGCAACCCCGCATCTCATTTCGTATCTGCCACTGAGCAAAGAGATGGAGACCAAAGACCTGAAAGCTCCCGCCGGTACGGAGAATGTAACCACGAAAGCCCGCATTGAATATGTGGAAAACGTTAAATTCCCGGCAGATGAATTAGTAATTGTAAATCAAGAATAAAAGGAATTCAAAATGAAAAGAAGAATAAAATCCGCCCAAAGCATTTTATGGGTTCTATTACTCATTTTGTCAGCATCGTGCAGTAAAGACGAAATACAGATCGTAGATCAGGATACAAGTTGGCAAATGGACAATAAATATATCGAAGAAGATATCCGTGAGCAACTCGGCATCGATCCGTTCACAGATCTGGTGTACCTGGGATATTACGGCAATCCTTATACACAGTTGGAGGCAATCAACGACCTGGTAAATACCACACTGGTGGGAAAGAACGAACTTTCGTTCAAAGTAAAAGTGACGAAACCTTACAAAGAAGATATCAAAGTCAATCTTATGAAAGAAGACAAACTGGTAACCGATTTTCCAGAGATGGCGGAGGGAATACCTCTTTTTCCGAGCGAAAACTGCACCTTTGAAGGCGGTGTGCTGAAAGCCGGCGAACTGGAAACAACGGTGAAACTAACGATTAAGGATGTTGAGAAGTTAAACAACCTATCGGGTTATGTGATGGCCATAAAGCTGACGATGGAAGGATCGCATGAACATTTGGCCATCGCCCGAACCCGCTCGTCATACTTTGTGAAACTAAATCTTTCTATACGCCTGGACAATATCGATTCAAGCAATAAAAAGATCGAAGGAAAAGGATTCAACAAAGAAATCAGTTTTAAATCGGACATACGCCCGGATAAATTAGGTTCGTTAAACGATGGCAACTTCACAGCCAACAACTGGTATACCTCCAACGCGAACAATTATCTGACGATAATTCTACCGGAAAAACAATCGCTCAAAGGGTTCAGGCTGGACACCAACACCTCTCCAAGCGGCTCGTATATGCTCAAATCCTGTAGAGTGATGGTTGAAACACCGGATGGGAATTGGGTGAACCATGGAGTATTCGACCGCAAGAGTATGGATGGAATTGCTTATATAAGCTTTAAAAAACCGGTGGAATGTACTAAAGTGCGTTTCGAGAATATGATGGCCTTCAATGGCAGATTTTCCGTTGATGTAAATGAAGTCACAGCTTTCCGGTAAAGCAAGATTTCATTACTTTTTATTCACGCCGTGAAGGGGCGGGACTGTTATTTCATAAGTCCCGCCCCTTCCTTAAAACCATGTGACAGCACATTAATATACAAACAGGTGAAGCAGTACCCTTCTCCATGTTATGCCTCTGAACGCATTTCATATTCCTTACTATCTTTAGTGAAAATGGTCTGCCATTGATCCGGCCTGATCGTCCGGCTGAGATAGTTCTCCTTCGGGAACAGCCTCAGCTACTTCACGTTCGATAATCTCCTCGATCCGTTTTCTGTTTTTGCGCAACAGATCATAAATCTCATTTTCATCAAAGCTGTCCTCAAATATAATGGGATATTTTTCCACATCTTCGCTGTCACCAGCACAAACAAGAATACGCAGTTCGCTACAATGGCCATAAGATATTATGGCACTGTATTCTTTTAAAAGTTCAGCCAGTTTGGTGAGGAAATCAAGTTCTTTAGTTGTCAGTAGTCCGATCATAGTGTGTAATAGTATTGTTGTTATTTCAATAGCTGTAAAATAAGCGTAAAACAGTTGATTCTGCAAGCATATACGTATTCCTTATATTCTATTTTTAAGCAAAGTAATATTCATTTTATTCATCTTATTCCATTTTTTCGTATATTTGCTTCGAACGGAACATTTTAACGGAAATCGTTGTTCAAAAAGCAAAAAGAACATGGAAACAGAAGAAGAAATACAGAATGTAAATGTCCATCACGGACATAACATAAGGCGCACCCGGATCGAGAAAAACATCAAGCAGGACGCATTGGCAGCACTCGTAAACATGACACAACCGAATGTATCCAAATACGAGAAGATGCGGGTGATTGAGGATGAAATGCTAAATAGATTCGCAAGGGCACTGAATGTGCCGGTAGAATATCTGAAAACGCTGGAAGAGGATGCACCTTCTGTAGTATTTGAGAATATCACAAATAATGTGCATGACAATAAAGACAGCTCAGTGCCCATTACGGGTTATAAAGGACAAGATGCCACAACCAACAGCTTTAATCCGATTGATAAAATCACCGAACTCTACGAGCGTCTTCTCGAAGAGAAAGATGAAAAATATGCCGCGCTTGAAAAACGGATTCAAGGTCTGGAACAGCAAAATAACAGCGGAAAGTAATTCCGCAAACATATCTCTCCATATAAATGGGTGTAGCCATCCGATGCTTAGGGTGTAGCCATACCGGGGTTAGGGTGTAGCTATCCGTCCCGGATGGCTACACCCTACTTATTATGTGCAAGTTCCATCGGGGCGGGCATCCCTCACCCGTTTCTCCGGACAAATCTTCGATCCGGGTATATTCCACATGACATTGCATACATGTATCTGTTTCCGCTAACACATCATTAAATACATAAAAAAGCAATGGAATATGCTTGGTGTATCCAATCAAAAACTTCTGCCGACATGTGGTCTGGAAAGAAAAAAAGAGTTTTAATCAGTTTATAACTATATCTGGCGGGCAGCTCTGTCCCTTCCCCATCCAAATCCAGAAAAGAGCGAATTATTCCTCTTTTTCACCAATAAGAGAAGGGTTTTGGTCGCTATTTGCAAACTCTCAATCAAATTTCACTCAATTCTATTATTCCACTAATAAAATACCAATTAATAGGTATTTTTCTGACAAAAAAAAACTTGTAAATTTGCATAAGCTGAACTAATTTTAATTATGAAAAAATTTTATTCCCTTTGTTTGTCGCTCGTACTTGTTGTCTCATCCCCCAAAGAAGGACAATAGAATCGTTGAATGCCGTGTATTAACAAATGAGCATATCTAAGCCCTTCGTAACGAAAGCATTTTTGTTAAATCCCATTTATAGTATAACGGAGAATGTTTATATCCGTCATTAAGAATATATTTAATTTAAACCGATAAGAATAATGAAAAAATTAAGAATTACGTGGTTGTACCTGATATTGGCTGGAATACTACTAGGTGTATCATCATGTTCTAACGATGCAGAGGAGTTACAAGGTAAGCTCGTTATAACATTCGCCAAACCGACAAAGGGACTCAAAGTTGCTATTTGTTCGATGGAGAATACTAAGTACCCCATTTTAGTAGAATCCCCGAATGTTAATGGAGTATTGAAAGTATCGTTGAATATAGGGAATTATTATATAAAACCCTCTGATGATTCTTCTGATATGTATTCGGACATCGGAATACAGGTTAGACCGGATAAAACAACAACAGTGACATATGGCGAATCTCGTCAGGTCATTGGAAGAGAATGATTATAATATTTAAACCCAGAATGGTTTTGACAGATTCAGCTTGAACCTGTCAAAACCATCTTTTAATAAGGAAAGAAGATATCCCAGACCTTTAATATGAAGTGGTAATATGTTTCTGCGCTTTATTAAAAACATGAAATTTCTAACCAGCAATAAAAGTATAACTTCCTCTAATCTGCAAGGACGACTACAATACCGGAACATGGTTATCTGGATATATTAGACTTACTGACATAGGGTTGTCATAGAAAGTGTGAGAGCAAATGTCAAAGTGCCAAAATGTCAAAATGATAATCCAATGGCTCTATATCCCGTTCTTTCGGGCACGTCTCTGATGAAGTTCGGAAAAACGGCTCACAGACGATTCCCCGATTATCATTTCAACAGGTCATTCAGCTGCTTCCTTATCAAATAGAAACAATAAAGGAGTATTATCCGCCGCAATCTCTTTGTTAGAGTAAAACACCATTCCTTTACACACTTCGGACAGGATACTTTCCTGCGAGCAACGGGAAGAAAATCCGTGCTCTTATCGCCCGATTTGCATAACAATATATGTAATCTGCCAAAACATTAGGAGATATTTAAAAAAGAAGTAAGCAAATTAGGAAAATGTAACCGTCTTTCAAGGCAAATGCTTACTTGTTTTGAGGTAAATGCTTACTTGTTTTCCGGAAAAGCAAGGCTCTACCGACTCAAAAGAGCGGTTCTTCGCCTCCGGAAGTTACTTGATATGCTTCTTTTCCCTCCGGTTCATCCGGAAAAAAAATTGGGAGAGTCAGAGGAAAGAGGTATTTCACACCTTTTTGATAGTTTAATAGGATAATAGAGAACAAAACGTTTTGCCTACCATAAAGCATACAAAGGGCACAAAGGCTTATCAATAAATAAAACCTCCATGCCCTCTGTGTACTCTGTAGTGAAAAAGGGATCTCGCAACGATTCCTGTTTTACACTATTTTTTCTTTCCCGTTCCTTTGCCGGAATGCATATCGCCAGCACTGCCTGATGCAGCAGCTTTTTCCTTTACTTTGTCCTCAGACATCAGATGCCTGTTCTTTTCATATTCTTCATGGATCTGCACTTCCCGGCTCTCCATGTCCTTCTTCAATTGCCTGTCTCTATTCATACTTTCTACGTTTTAAAGATTGGCAATATGACAAATCCGGAAGAAGAAAGTTTGGAGGTTTAAGGAAGTTTAGGAGTAGCCGGACTGCTTTTCATCGACCTTCCTTACTGAACCAGGCCGATCCGGACTTTATAATTTCCGGAAGTAAGTTCCGCTCCCGATTCCTGAAGGATGGAACGCGCTTCGGAAGTCATTGTTTCTCCATCGGCATTGGTGGCGGTAAGCGTATAACTTAAATGGGTTCCACCGGTCGGGACATTAAAATATAAAAGGTCTGTCACATTACCTGCCAGGCTTGCCTGACGTCCTGTAGGACTACTTACGGTAACGGAGAAGTCTGTAAAGTTTGCCATAAATTCATCCGAATACTCAACGCCAACCCCGATATTAACTTGCGGTGCTTTCACCGAAATCAGAGTAACATCCTCCGATACAATAGCGAAAGGATAGTCGACGCTGTAGATGGGTGTACCCGATTCATTGTCCGGCGCCTCGGTCTGATCGGGAGTAAAGGCCTTCAGGGTATATTCACCAACCGGAAGAACGATCCTTTTGGAAAGTTCCGCTGCTCCCGGATCATAACTACGTACACACTCAGAACCTTGCCAGATCTCAAGCTTAAGTCCGGCATCGACGGCACGAGTAATGGGCAGCGTTTCGGTATCACAACTGAGGATGATATTTTCTACACGGAGATAACCGACGGAATGATCGGGAGCAGTTTGCTCGCTACAGGAAGCCGTAGCAATCAAGAGGAGAAAGAGGTATATATAGGTTTTCATATTTATTTGTCATAAATTAGTTCTACATCGTCAATGAATAGTTCGTTTCCACGGAATGTCGCATCAGCAGTCTTATCTGTAGTACTCCATTTTCCTATAAATCCTTTAAGATCATCAACTGATAATGGTTCTTTAGTACCAGACTTAAACAGAACCAATAATTTGTTAGGAACAAGCCTTATCTTATCTAAATCTTCAGAATAATTGATCATTAACTTATTGTATTGATAAGAATCAATCGCACCCGTTGTAAAAGAATTCTCACCGAGAATTATATCATCATGAAGTAATTGTACTTTTATCAAAGAGACATCATTTCCTTTATTTGAAATACATTTATACCAAACACCTAAGGCTGTTGGACGGGAATTGAAACGAATGCCATACTCTCTATTTCCATCATCATCAGCATTTGTACCTAAATACAATTCACTATGCATAGCAGCTTTAGGCTTAGCAAAACCTCCCATTACATAACCAAGAGTAATTACTCTAACACCTTTACCCATATGTCCATCATCGGTTGGACGACAGCCAGAGCGTGAATTAAATGAATATGCAGTTATTCCACTTGGAGTTGAAATCCTATTTAAAGTAGCCCAGCCATCCCAACCATAAACAGTTCCACGAGATATGCCACTATCATCTCCAGCCAAAACTGTAGCACCCTCCAAACTCCCATTCTCCAGCATCGTCTGAGGATACGTTTTCACCTCCACTTTCTCTCCCGGTACTTCTCCCCTATATTTCGCTCTCACATAATAAGAGGTTCCCGGACTCAGCCCTGCCTTTCGCAAATCTCCGGGCATCGCCTCCCAACTATTACCATCGGCACTAAATTCGTAAGCAATATCGGTAAACTTATCTAAATTGCCGGTTTTCACGCTATCGGCAGTGAGTGTGTTCAAAGTAAACTCTTTCGTCCAAACATTGCCCGGATAATAACCCACTTTAAAGACAGGTTTCACAGTCCGGATGGTATACATACCGGCATCACTCCAACGGTCATTTGCTTTTACCCGAACGGCTATTATATTATCCGTATCCTGTCCTCCATCGTGAGTCAGCATGCCGGAAGTTACTCCGGCAAAGTCGATAACTCCCTCAGTACTTCCTGCAGTCAGATCGGGCAAGACAATATTCACAGCAGCCAAAGCCCGCCGATCTTCTTCGGAAAGTTCCGACAGCAGATACGTCTTATTCAGATGTTCCAAATGCTTATCCGCAAAGTTAAAGGCAAACTCCACATCCTGAACCGGACGCAAAGCTGTATACGCAATGCCGGCTCTCGACAAAGCATCTGCCGTCTCGGTATAAGTCAACACATGATTTTCATCGAAATCCTCACTAAATACCTTAGCCTTCGGCAACCAGCTGTCGGGTACGGTTTCGTTGATAGTAATAGGTTCCTGTTGAGTTTCCGTAGTGACCTCTAGACTTACATTGGAAGCCTTCATGGAGAGCTTATAATTATACTTAACACCCGCTTTCACTGTCTCGATCGGATTCAAAGCATAACTTCCCTCCTGCCCTGTCTCTACAGAAGTACCGATCAATGCCATTGTCACCCGGCCTCCGGCTTTAAAGTAGGGATGTGTGGCGTCTCCCGGTTTCCAAGTAACCGACTCCCCCCCTGCGCTGACTTCCACATAATAATCTTTCAGACGTTTATCAAAGACCTCTTGATTCACAATCTCAAAAGTAGCCAGCGCATTGGCTACCTTACAGCCGACAGTAACCGTCGTTGCTTTACCCTTCTCGATGGCAATGTCTTGAACTTCTCCATAATAATAGGGTGCATCCAATGCCAGTGACGGATTCTCTCCAAGATAAGCCTTCAGTTGATAACTGCCTACCTTGAATACCCTTTGATCTCCGAAATCTCTCAATGCACCTTTGTATTCGGGCACGATTGTCCCTTCTCTGTCACGCAGCAACTCAATCGTGAACTGTTGCCGCAATTCATCTGACAAAGCCTCCGGCAAAGTCCGGGTAACCGCCGCTTCATCCGTCAATACGATATTCAAACTGCCGTTAGGCATCGTTTCTATTTCTTCCTGACACGACAGGAAAAAGAACAAACAACACACTAAAGATAAAACAGATTTATGCATAGCTCTCTTTCTTATTCATACAATAATTCAAATTCATCGACCCACAGTTCACTGCCTACACCTACCGAACCGGTCACCTTCATCCCGGTAAAGTCACCGCCATAATGGCTCGAAGTGGCAACAATCGTTATCTTGGCAGGCTTCGCCGTTTTATTGGTATAAGTCACATCGAACCGGAACTGAGTATATTGGGTCACCGTCTCTTTTCCGATGAACTCTCCGTAACCGATCTCGTTATCTTTATCGTCCCACAGACGGAGATAGATATGGCATTCATCATTTTTCAGATTATCCGGATTACCGACATAATCCACCGGTTTAGAAGTATATTTATACCACCCCTTCAATCCGGTGGGACGTGCCCCCGTAAACGAACGTCCAAACTTGGGGCTATCCTTGGGACTTTGGGCATTCGTTTTATAATCACCGATAAACAGATTGCCGGCAGCCACCCCTACCAGCGGCACACTACCTAAAGTGACCATATAAGCCGCCTTTCCGTTCACAACGCTCTTTTCTTCCGGGCGGGTACTCGAATCACGGCTGCCCGCCAATGAAGAGGTCACTCCATCATTTCCGGTTGCCCAGAAAGAATTTGAGCCATCGGCATTAGGATACCAACTCTTCTTAAAGGTTCCTGTGGGATTCTGCGACCAGGTATCGAAGTTTAAGTTAGGTATTTCCTGTATCTTTTCGGTAGTAAATCCGGATTCCGTACTAGGAACTTCCTCGACCACTACCCGCCAAACGTAATCGGTACCATCTTGCAATCCGGTCAGCGTCGTACTGAAAGTTGTACCACTTTCCAGTTTCACATCTGTTTCGGGTACAACGGTCCAGGTATCTTCCGACTTCTTCCTGTATTCCACACGGGGAGTGGTTCCTTGCTTCATACCCCCGTTCAATGTGGCTCTTGTAGCCCACACATCGGCACTTCCCGTGGTACCTGTCGATGTGGTACGTACCACATCGACCGTCCATAGCTCTTCTTTATCGAAACGGTTGACAACAAACTCCTGCGGTCTCCTGAAATTGGTTACAGTGGATGGATCGGGAGTGATGGTAGCCTTACTGCCTCCCAGAATCATCTTTGTTATCTTGACAGCAGACAAATCCTGTTTCTGCGAGACATACACCAATACCGTGTGATTCTTATCATCGATGATGGCAGGTAAGGCCTGGTTCTCGACTTCGACTACTCTCTCGATTGTCTGCTTAACGGTTATCATCCACTGATAATCCTGATAAGTACGCAACAGAACAGGAACGGTCTTACTGAAATCGACCCGTGTATCTGCTCCTGCCGGCAAGTCGGCTAAAGCAGAAAAGCCGGCCGAAGGAAATTTATTGGGGCTGACGCAGTATTGTTCGTCTACGCTGTAAGTGGCCTCTTCGTTCACAACGAACCTGGTAATACGCAATTCTTCTATATCGACTTCATCACCCACTTCCACTACGATGGTGCGGCTGTTCTTGTTTATCTCGGCATCACCGGTCTGCCCTTCTACTTCGAAAGCTGTAATTTCGCCTTTGATGTAAGGGTAAGGAATGTCATTCTGTATGCAAGCACCCAGAGCAAAGACCGACAGAAACAGGAATAGATAAATTTGTAAACTCTTCATTTCTCAAAACACTGCTTAAGTTAGAAATACATCGTCATTCCGAGATTAATCGAGAATAAGTCTATCTTAAAATTACCACTTGCACTATGACGGGACGCCTTGTTTACCTGATTGTGTATCTGATCGACCCATTTATAACTGAATCCCATCACTCCTACCGAAACTTCTACCGAAGCAAAATCGGATACGAATGCCGCCAATCCGGGAGCCGCACCGATCTCAAACGTGTGAGAACGCTGATAGTATCCCGTCAAGTCGTTACCCGTACCATTGGAATGTTTCCCCTGCCCGTAAGCATAAGTCAGACGCACTTCATTGAAGAAACCGAACACTTTACTGCTGCCCAGCCCCATATAGGTACGCAGAAATCCGGATGCGGAGTAGTTATGCTCCAGATACATATCGTCTTTGATGTGGAACGAAAGATCATCGCCCAGATTAATGTCTACGTTTCCTATATTGAAGTAGGTACGGGAGTAGGTGAACCTGCCTCCCGCTGCCATATTATCAGCAAAAAAGTATCCTCCGAAAGGGCTCAAACGGAATGTATAACCTTTGGCATCGATGTTTGCCAATACCAAAAACTGATATTGATCAGCACTCTGCTCCGAATACGAAACTGTAGAACCCATAAACCATTGCCCTTTCGGGACAAACACACTCTTCACGATTCCACGGTCAAACTTCTTCTTTGCCTGGACCAGTACCGGACAAAGAAGAAGTAGAAATATGATTATTTTTTTCATTCGCTATGGATTAGTTGGCGGTAACAGGTGTACCGTACACCAATTCAAAATCATCAATCAACATGACACTGCTTTCACTGCCGGTAAAGAAGTCACCATATTTACTTGCAGAAGCAACGACGATAATATATTTGGGTTTACGGGTCAAATCACGGTATTTCAAATCAATCGTAAACTGCTTCCAGACTACATTTCCGCTTTCATCGAAAGAGCCTTTAGACTCTTCATCGGTAATGGAACCGTAAGCTATAACATCTTTATTGGCTTCAGAAAGATCAACCGTATAACGCGTAGGACTGCCTTCTTTGTTATTGTTGACTTCATAAGCTGTCTTCACTCCATTATCATCAACCAAACCTTCATTGTCAGTCAAGGCAATATAGATAGCACATTTATCACCACCCGAGTTTTTCAATTCCTCCACATTATGATCTCCACGATCTATACTGGTTCCACGAGTGTATTTGTACCATCCCTTCAGCTGCGTAGGACGTGACGTAAACTCACGGCCGAAACGTATACGTGCTCCCATCGGGCTTGTATACGTTTCCATATAACGCCCGATATAGATGTTACCGGCAGCAAATTTTCCGATACCAAACATTCCCACAAATTGCGAAGACAATTTGGCCGATTTACCACCTACGGTATGTACATCGTTACTTTCTCCGATACTTGGATTTTTACTCATGGTAGCTGCTCCCACATTACCGGTATCCCAATACGAATTCTTTGCAGAAGCCTCAGCCGCAGTTCCCGGGAACCAAGTTTTTCCATTCTGATTCCATTCATCAAAACTTCCATTTTCCAGTTGTTTCTGGAGTTCGGTGGTCGCAGTCGTTATTTTTCCGTTTACTCCATTTATTGCAAAACAGAAATCATACTCCGTACCGGGAATCAGACCGGTTATGGTTGCAACAAGCTTTCCATCGGCCTGTTCAACATTGGACACCGTATTCCAATCTTCCGTTCCGGAAATGCGATACTTACACTCTTTGGTAACGACGCCGTCAGGAAGAGGAAGAGTTACGTCTGCAAAATCAGACCAGACATTTACACTCGGATTACTTTCTTTAGGAATGGCTATATTCACATTATACTCTTTGGTAGAAGGATCTAAGGTGACTGATACCCCACCAATAGCACCATTGGCCTTCATAGTATAGTTAATACGATAGTGCTGACGTTCTTTTACATCTGTAATCGGTTCGGATTCAAAAACAAAAGAACGCCCATCCGTATTTGTCAATGCCAACGAAATATTCAACTTATCCACCGCAAAATACCCGGAGCGTGTCTCGTCCTTACCAAAAACCAGCTTACCGGAAGAATTACCCACAGAACAGTTCAGTTTCGAAAAATACTTCTTCACATCAGCACTGTAATTGACTGTCACTTTCACATTGGCCAAACGGCACTCTATGTTAACACTCTGATTTACTTTCGGAACAACCGTTACTTCACTTTGCCCCCAGTAATAAGGCTCGTCAAATCCGGCTGTCCCTACATCAACCCCTTTTGAGAAAGCATTAATGGTATAGGAACCTAATGGCAATTCAAGAGGAGTAGATGTCCAGTTATGCCAATCATCAGTCTCCTTTACAACGGTCCCGGCTCTGTCAACTACCTGCAAGGCAATCGGCAACTCTTCTGCTCTTGTTGCCGGAACTAAAATCGTACTTGTATTCTTCTCCACGGAAAACTGGAGAAATCCGGTCTTACCATTGGAAGTCTCCTCTTGTTGGCATGATGCCATCACAAGAGTAAAGACAGAGACGAACAAATATATATATCTTTTCATTGAAAATTCAAATTAGTTTTTCACCACTTTTACTGTCAATTTCTTGGCTAACTCCTTACCATTATTATCAATCAGTTTAATAGTAAAATAGTGTTGCTGAAGCCCAAACGGCGATAACATAGGCATAAAACCGGATACATCAAAGATAAACTCTTTTTTATCTTTAATCGGATCATTCGGGTCAATCAGGCCTATACCGGATCCGTCTTCTAAACTACCTCCAAGTTTATCCTCCAAATCACCGGGATTAGCTAAGTCGAACGTTTCGCCCAACCCCATTTGAGAAATTAAACCTATAAACTCGTTGGAATCTGAAGTTATCGTCACAAGTAAATTCTGAATTCCAGCCGGAGCTTTCATTGTAACCTGAACTGTTGGAGGATTATTGGTATCCACTTCTACCACTTCATCCGCCCCGATAATCTCCGGTCCGTCTACTGTCGGCTGATCGGGATCTGTTGGTTGATCCGGTTCTTCCGGTTTCGATTCTTCAATCAGTTCAGTCGGTACTTTCACTGTAATGCCAGTTTCATCCATGGTCAAGTCAATATCCAACTGTATCCCCAACTTCGGATCAGAAGGAGTTACGTCGGGATTGTTCGGATCTTCACCTTCTTCTACCGGTTTCACCGTGACATTAAAAGAATCACCGCCTTGCAGACCTTCTGCATCGGGCTTCGTCACTGTATAAACAGTCTCAATGTCTCTACCACTGTCCTTCTCCGTTACTTTCGCTACAATTTTGATCGAAGTAGAGCCGTCAGGAATGCTGAGATAAATCGAACTTAAATCTTCCTTCTTTACATAAATGACTCCGCCGATTCCGTTTGAAACAGTGAACACGTAATCATCGGCAAACATATTGAGAAACTCTTCTGATATATTCAAACTAACCTTCACAGTTGCCGATTTACAAAGAACTTCTGCCTTAGACTCCATTCCTTGCTTCACTTCGATAGAAGAACTTCCTTCAAAATAGGGAGTACGCGAAGCATCTTGCAAAACACCGCTTTTAGCCACAATCTTATAGTTTCCTACCGGAACGACCAACGGCAAAGCTTCTTTCAACTTTGCATAGCTGGCAAATGAACGGACCACGGCTTCAGTGGCATTATCAACAATCTCCACCTTATAGGTATTCACATCCAGTTCATCAGTAAGTGATGTACTTTCAGCCTTTGTAGTAGGCGTAGCCTGAGTCTTGTTCACCAGATCCAATGTCAGAAGTCCCTCGTCATTCTTCAAATTATATTTGCCTTCCAATTCATTCTTCATCTCACAGGAACTCAAACAAAGTGCTATCAATGCCAGCACCGCATATATGTTTTTTATCGCATTCATATATACCAATCTTTTTATATTTACTTACTTGCATTACCCGGCCAATACTCTTCCGGAATCTCGATATTCACATCCTTATCTTCTGTACCGGTATCCACTGTTACGTCCAACGACGCCGTACCCGTGGAAATAGTAATAACTTCCGGATCGACTGTAATAGTAAGGTGTGTTTTGGGAGCCACTTTTTTCTCAGCAACCAAAGCTTCCATCACCACCTCATTGCCTTCTTTATCTCTGAAACCTCCTACAGTGATCGATACCTTCTCGCCATCGGCATTTGCTTTCAGATAAGCATCCTTACCGGAATCTTTTTTCATATTCACTTCAAAAGGAGCAGTCAAGTGTGAAGTAGAGAGGGATACGGTACAATCCGAATAATATTTCAGAAAATCTTCGGTATAGACAACCGATACTTTGACATTAGCCGGTTTGCAGTACAAAATAACATTCTTTTGTTCGCCTTCACTGACCGTGAACTCCTGACTACCTTCCACATATAGCTTGTCGAAGCCTGCGTTCACATTCTCACCATAGAAAGCTTTTACGGTATACCCCTTACCGGCAGTCAGATCAATGGACAAGGGCATGTCTTTGTACAAGCCATTGTATAAAGAGGCACCGTCGGCATCCTTGACCGTCACTTGATAATTATCGGCTTTTTTATATTCCGCTTCGTTGACGGAACGGGTTTTCGTGGAAAAAGAAGGATTGGCAGAGAGCCCGAGGCTCAATGTTCCTACACCGTATGAAACAGCATCACTGCCGGAATCACACGAGGCAACACATGAAATTAGCATCGCCATACTAACCATAAAAGAGAGTCTTTTCATAATGATAACTACTAATTATTACTCATAAGTTGTAAAAACCGAACGCAAAGTTATAGTTTTCCTTTATTATAATAAATGCACAACATGCGATTCCTTACAAAATCTGAAAAAAGAGCCACAAAAAGTTGTTTAATCATAAAAACAGACCACAAAAAGGAGGTAAAACAAGAAAGTCCTGCATTTCTTATGAAAAACAGGACTTTTTTTATACAACGTTATTCAATTATTTATCGGGCATAAGGACTACTCCAAGTTTCTTTTTGCCATCCATTTTCACAACAATCGGCCTTTCAAAGCGTACATGACGGAGATATTCGGTTTCAAATACGGCAGGTTGCGCATTCAGGAATTCCTGATTGTATACTCCATCATTCATAAACGCGTTAATCGTGAAATATCCCACACCAAAAGAAGTCAGGTTCTGGAAGAAATGTGTTCCCTGACTGGGATCTACCCGATAGTTAGTAAGTCCGGCCTCCACAATGACACGCGCGGCAGAAATATGTGGCCACTTCACCGGAATACCCAACCAAGTATCACTGCTTCCCCATCGTCCGGGGCCGACAAGCACATAGTTCTTGCCTTCATTCAGAAATTGCTGGTTGATTTTCTCTATTTCCCAAGCTATATTCTGATTGTTCGATGCACTGTAATGATCGGTTTTGACATACACAATATCGTGTATCTCGTTCATAATGCCATGCCCCAAAGAGTTGTTGGAACGAAGCAACACGTCTTCGTCAGGAATAGTCGTAAGATCCTCGTCCAACATATCTTTACTGTCCACAATAGGACGCACCTGAAGCAGATAGAATGTACCGGTCTTATCACGGTCGTGATTGAGCGTCACGGCAAATTCGATCTCTACCGGACGGCGCATCTCCTGCTGACCATAACGAAGTACCCAGCGCAGGATGCGTGCCAACGGAAATACATCGTGCTGCAGGATGTTGGCAAACGTGATCACTTTGCGCCCTCCGGGATACAAACCGTCCCGAATCACCTGATCGTAAGGATCGTAAGTAGAGGCAATATAACGCAACGAACCGTCTTTTTCGGCTTCCTTCACATGTAACTTCAAAAGATTGAAGCCATCGTCAATCGAGAAGTTATCACCGGCATTCTTCAGGTCGAGGGCATAAAAACGGGTCTGCGTCTCTTTCAAGGCAATATCCAATTCACTGGTCTGTAGCACTTTCGAAGGATGGGCAGGCGAGAAACGCAAAGTCATGCCTCCATCTACGATATACTTGCCCAAACCGAGAGCCAGATTTACCGTACCTTCTTCAGCCTTTTCGTCACCAATGGGATAATAATTGAGAGAGCGGGCTACACCGGACATGGAAGGATAATAACGGTCACCATACTGATTGCCGACTACCTGTTGCAGGATAACGGCCATCTTTTCCTGATCGATCACATTCGAAGTGGCTTGCATATATGCCTTACTGTCACGAAAATAGACTGATGCATATACTCCCTTAATAGCATCGGACAACATGCGAAGCATCTCATATTTATCGTCCAGATAAGGAATCATATAAGTGTTATAGATGCCTGCAAAAGGCTGATAATGGGAATCTTCAAGCAGAGAAGAAGAACGGATGGCAATAGGGGACTTCACTACATCGAAGAAAGTAAAAAAGTCCTCAACCAAGCGGTCGGGTAACTTTGCTTTCAGGAAATATCTCAGAATCGTATCGTCATCAGCATCGGAAAGGGCAACCTGATACAGATTATTCGTATCCATAAACTCGTCGAATACATCGGTACAGAGCACTACTGTTTTCGGGATAGCTACACGGGCATTCTCAAATTCTTCAAATTCCGGATGGCGCTTCACCATATTGTCAATAAACGCCAGTCCGCGCCCTTTTCCTCCCAACGAACCGTCTCCGATACGGGCAAAGTTTGAATAACGGTCGAAACGGTCGCGCTTGAATACGGCTACCACTCCCTGGTTTTTCATCTTTCGATATTTCACGATGGCCTCAAAGATGATTTTGCGGTGTGCATCGACATCCTGCAGACTATGCCAGGTGATGGGACGAAGAAATTCGGCTACCGGAAACATGGCGCGTGAATACAACCAACGTGAGACATGGTTACGGCTGATATGATAAAGGAAAGATTCGGCAGGAACGGCAAAAAGGATATTTTGCAACTCTTTCAGATTCCGTACGCGGGCTATCTCGACTCCCGTTTCGGGATTACGGAACACAAAGTCACCAAAACCGAAATTATCGGAAACAATCCGGCGAAGATCGACATCCATCTTCTTGGAATTCTTATCGATAAACGTGGCCCCGTATTTTGCCGCATAGGCCGCATTCTCCGTCTCGGACGACTGGATGATTAAAGGAACAAACGGGTCTTTCTTTCTTACCTCGGCACACAACTTGATACCTGCCATACCGTCCTTTTCTCCCTTATCCACACGAGGAAAACGGACATCGGTAATAACTCCCAATATATTGTTAGTATACTTATTATATATATCCATCGCTTCCTCGTAAGTACGAGCCAATACAATTTTGGGACGACCACGCATACGGAGTGTACGTTGATGGGCATTCAAGGCCTCGGTAGAAAACTCCTGACTCTGCTTCAATACAAATTTATAAAGATTGGGAAGTACGGAAGAATAGAAGCGGATACTGTCTTCCACCAACAGAATCAACTGCACGCCCACCTCTTTTACGTCATGCTCCAGATTCATCTTGTCTTCGATCAGCTTAATGATAGACACCAGCAAATCGGTATTTCCCAACCAACAGAACACATAGTCGAATGCACTCAGATCTTCGTTTGCAATCCGTTTGGTAATACCATGACTGAACGGTGTCAGGATGACAATCGGTATCTGTTCGTACTTCTCCTTAATATGACGCCCGATATCAAAACTATCGTTATCTCCCGTACCCGGCATGCAAATCACCAGATCGAACGATACACTTTCAAGCTGCCTCAACGCCTCTTCTTCGGTGGAAACTTGTGAAAAACGGGGGGGATAACGGAGAGAAAGTGAGGTATATTCATTGAAAATCTTTTCATCGATACGCCCGTCATCCTCCAGCATAAAAGCATCATAAGGATTAGCTATCAGTAAGACGTTAAAAATTCGCCTTGTCATCAGGTTAGCAAACTGGGTATCTTTAAAGTAGAGCTGGTTTAATTTAAATTTGCTGAGCATGGGCTTCCCGTAGTTTTAAAATTCAACAGACAAAAGTCGCTGTTTTTATTGGGAAAAACAAGAAAAAACAATTCACTTTATTGCTGACTATCCATATATGCACAGATTGCTTTCTCGTTTTCGGCTTAAAATCTCTCCTACTCTCATACGTATCGACCACAAGGGCGGACATGGTTCCAACAAAGCCACAACAAAGTTAGTAAAGGAGCAAGCAGACATCTATGCATTTATCATGTATAACCTGGGGATGAAAATGAAATACTGACATAAATATCCGAATAGGCATTTTTGTCATTTTATCATTATTTAATCAAAATAATACGCCATTCCGAATGACATCAGAAAACTTTTCTTATATTTGCATATGAAACAAGTTACATTTTATCAGAATCAACCTTTTTAAAACATACTATTATGAACATCGAAAAAATCATGTCCTCTCTTGAGGCAAAACATCCCGGTGAATCTGAATATCTTCAGGCCGTAAAAGAAGTATTACTCTCTATCGAAGATATCTACAACCAACACCCAGAATTTGAAAAGGCCAAAATCATCGAAAGACTGGTAGAGCCCGACCGTATTTTCACATTCCGTGTAACATGGGTGGATGATAAAGGTGAAGTTCAGACCAACCTGGGATATCGTGTTCAGTTCAACAACGCTATCGGCCCATACAAAGGCGGTATCCGTTTCCACGCTTCTGTCAACCTCTCGATCCTGAAATTCCTGGGATTCGAACAGACTTTCAAAAATGCACTGACAACTTTACCTATGGGCGGTGGCAAAGGAGGTTCCGACTTCTCTCCACGAGGAAAAAGTGATGCGGAAATCATGCGTTTCTGTCAGGCATTCATGCTTGAATTGTGGCGTCATCTAGGACCGGATATGGATGTGCCTGCCGGTGATATCGGTGTAGGAGGACGTGAAGTCGGCTATATGTTCGGTATGTACAAGAAACTGACCCGTGAGTTTACAGGAACTTTCACGGGTAAAGGACTTGAATTTGGCGGTTCACTGATTCGCCCGGAAGCCACTGGATTCGGCGGATTGTATTTCGTCAACCAAATGTTGCAGACCAAGGGTATCGACATAAAAGGTAAAACTGTGGCTATCTCCGGATTCGGAAACGTTGCCTGGGGAGCTGCTACCAAAGCTACCGAACTGGGAGCCAAAGTAGTTACCATCTCCGGACCGGACGGATATATCTATGATCCGAATGGAATCAGTGGAGAGAAGATCGATTATATGCTTGAGTTGCGTGCTTCGGGCAACGATATTGTGGCTCCGTATGCAGATGAATTTCCGGGTTCTACATTCGTAGCCGGTAAACGCCCATGGGAAGTAAAAGCAGACATAGCGCTTCCTTGCGCCACTCAAAACGAATTGAATGGCGAAGATGCCAAGAACCTGATCGACAACAACGTTCTTTGTGTCGGAGAGATCTCCAATATGGGTTGTACACCCGAAGCTATCGATCTCTTTATCGAACACAAAACAATGTACGCTCCCGGCAAAGCTGTCAATGCAGGCGGTGTGGCAACATCCGGACTCGAAATGTCACAAAATGCAATGCACTTGAGTTGGAGTGCAGCCGAGGTAGACGAGAAACTGCATTCTATCATGCACGGCATTCATGCACAATGTGTGAAGTATGGTACAGAGCCCGACGGATATATCAATTATGTAAAAGGTGCCAATATTGCAGGTTTCATGAAAGTAGCCCATGCAATGATGGGACAAGGAATCATCTGATTATTACTTGTCCACTAACATAAAAACTTTGTTTAGTTGTATTTGTATTTATGGTTTGCGTTATCCATCTCCTGAGACAGGACATGGGTAACGCTACTTTTTTATAAAAAGGTTTCATTTTCAACTAAAATCGCCTAACTTTGCATCTCGAAACCAAATAATAATACAAAATGTTACAACCCGAATTAAAGATGCGCCGCGATAAAATTCGTGTGCTTATGGCTCAGCAAAATATTGAAGCCGCACTTATCACTTGTAATGTAAATTTGCTCTATACTTACGGCCGTATCGTCAGCGGATACCTCTACTTACCTCTCCACTCACCGGCTTTATTATTCATCAAACGCCCCAACAATATCACCGGTGAACATGTATTTCCCATCCGTAAACCGGAACAGATTCCAGACTTGATCAAAGAAAACAATCTGCCGATGCCACAAAAGTTGATGTTGGAAGGCGACGAACTTTCGTTTACAGAATACAATCGCCTTGCTGCTATTTTCCCTGAATCGGAAATTGTAAACGGTACTCCTCTGATCCGTGAAGCGCGCAGCGTTAAGACTCCTGTAGAGATAGAATTATTCCGTCGTTCGGGTGTAGCTCATGCCAAAGCCTACGACCAGATTCCTTCGGTATATCGCCCGGGGATGACTGATCTGGAATTCTCCATTGAAATAGAGAGGCTGATGCGTCTGCAAGGTAACTTAGGTATCTTCCGCGTATTCGGTCAAAGTATGGAGATTTTTATGGGTAGCGTACTGACGGGTGACAATGCAGCTTATCCTTCACCTTACGATTTCGCTTTGGGAGGCGAAGGGTTGGATCCGGCTTTGCCAGGCGGACTGAATAAGACTCCTTTAAAAGAAGGACAAAGTGTTATGGTAGATTTAGGCGGAAATTTCAATGGATATATGGGAGATATGAGTCGTGTATTCTCTGTCGGAAAGCTAAGTGACGAGGCTTATACAGCTCATCAGGTCTGTCTTGACATTCAGGAAGCCGTTTCATCGATGGCTCAACCCGGCGTTGTATGCGAAGACTTATATAATGCAGCGATCAACATAGTAACCAAAGCCGGTTTTGCCGACAAATTTATGGGTATCAGTCAACAAGCCAAATTCATTGGCCACGGTATCGGCCTGGAAATCAACGAGGCCCCTGTACTTGCTCCCCGTATGAAACAAGAATTGGAACCGGGAATGGTTTTCGCTCTCGAACCGAAAATCGTCATTCCGGGTGTAGGTCCCGTAGGTATCGAAAACTCTTGGGCAGTAACTCCCGAAGGTGTTGAGAAACTGACTATCTGCAACGAAGAGATTATTGAGTTGCAATAAGACAGCTCTCTCTACGGATACTGATAACCGAGGGATGGTTCACACTATTGATGAACCTGAAGTGTAAATTAAAGTCGCAACAATAAAAAGAATCGGGAGAGCACTTTCAAACAAGTGCTCTCCCGATTCTTTTTTATACCACTACCGGCTGTTATGCTACTAAGGCGTCACAACCGGAGTTTCCAGTTTTATATCTTCCCAGCCTATCCACGTAGGAGAAGCCATACATTGAGGTTCCTGAATCTTATCGATCAATGCGGTTGCACGTTTCACGGCAGCACTGGTTCTGTCAAACAGTTCTTTCATGGAGATATTCCCTTTTGCGTCCCGAATGGTCTTAATCAGGAAGTAAGTATAATATCCCTGTTTCTTTTCATGATAAACGCTTGAAGTCTGGTCACCGCTACTGGACGAGAAGCTCAATGTGTTTCCTTGTGGTAAACCCACCTTTGGTACCACACGCACCCCTTTCTGTGCCAATAACGGAGCAGCACTCTTATAACCACCGCTAAAGCAAGCATCGAGGAATACATAAGCCCCTTTCACCGGATATGTAGCCAGTTTTTTATACAAGTCACTCAACGAGATACCCAAACGAATATTCTTACCGGTAATATCTACCGGCAACAAATAAGGTTCTTTGGTAGCCTCGTCGTTATTTCCATGTCCTGAATAGTAGAATATCAATTCCGCCTGCGGATCCGTACTTGCCATATTCACCAGCCAGTCGAGTTGCTCGTGCATCATACCGGCTGTGGCATTCGGCACTACCTTGATTTGTCCGTCGGGCACCCCAAAAGTACGCACGCAATACTCACGGAACAACACAGCGTCATTGACCGCATAAGGTACATTTATTTCCGCATTAGCCCCTGTCATGCTATAATCCTCGTTACCGATAATCAATGCATACCGATGGCGATTGACAGCTCCCACAGGCACATCCTCCATCAGTTCACTCTTAAAGCCGAGTGAGAAGTCTTTCACATTCACTTTACGTGCAGCTACATTTCCACTCAGGTTCATCGAAGCGGAAGCACTCAGGTACTCTCCGACTTTCACCTTATAAGCTTCATTCAGAGAAGCCGAACGAGTAGATTCCGTGACAGCCAGCATAACTGCAATCGAATCTCCATCAAAACGTTTATTCACCAAAAAACCATAGTCGAGTATAGCTACATCTCCCGGGGCAATGCTATCGACAATAATTTCCGGCGTATCAGTCGTATATACATTCTTCGGCAAAGTAAAGTTCACTTTCACCTTGCGTGCAGTCTGCGTACCGAAATTCTGTAAGGCAACAGTCAGCTTACCGTTCTTACCCAAAGTGATGGAAGAACCCTCGGAAGCGAAGAATTGGTGATCGGCAACACGCAGACGAGGCATTGCATATTCCTGAGTGTTCACAATCAGCTCGGAAGGATCCGCATCAAATCCATTCGCCTCGAACGCATAAATATTAATCTTGGCCAGACTTGTCGGCAACTCCTTCTTGGCTATATAACGGAAAGTGTATTCCTTAGACTTCCCGGCAGCAATATTACCACCGTCCAGTTCACGAGGGCCGTCAAAATACTGATCATAGCCCTGCTGTTCAGCCAGGCGAAGCCGTACATTGTAGGCATCTCCCTTACCCTGATTCTCTATGGTGAACCGTATAGCAAAACTTTCGCCGGCATCGATTACCTTATTGTTATTAGCATCCGTAAACTGGTCTACTTTGATAACCAGCATAGCCGGTTCAATAGGCACGGGAACCGCTTGTTGCTCTTGAGCCACATTCTCCGTTTTTTTCAATGCCTCTTTATAGGCCGCAAGACGAGACGGAAAGGCGGTATAAGAAGCCCCATCCTGAACGATTTTGTTCAGCACCTCATATTCCGGTTTCATATCCATATACTGATACACCCCGGCCAGTCCCTGCATATACATTTTGGAAGAAGGATCTTTCTGCAAAATTTTCAGGAAGAGGTCTTTGGCATCCATCAGATAACCCGATGCACGTTGACGTACCAAAGCATATTCCGTATCGTTGGCAATAGTGGCACCATTGTTCACAATCTCCGTAGCACAGTTAAAGTTGGCACGTGCCACTCCCGTCATCAATTCAAAACTCTCAGGGTGCAGTGCATAGAGACGTTTATAAATATCCAATGCCTCCACATTCTTTCCCTGACGCTCCAGGATGCGTGCCTTGATAGGCAACACTTTATCATTATTCGGGTCGACAGCCAGAATACGGTCTATTGCTCCAATCAGCTTCTCCATATTATTGGTAGCAATATGCACATTCACCAGATTGTATAGGAAATCAAGCGAAACGGGATACTTGGCAATAGCCTGTTCCAACACACGTTCCTGGTCCGCATACTTCTTCTGCTTCTGATAAATCATATTCATATAAACATAGCAGTCTTTCTGCTGGGCCTCCGTACCGGTATTGAGATATTCCTGAAAATATCTCAAAGCTTTTTCGTTCTTCTCCAGATTGAAGGCCGCTACAGCTGCGTAATACACCACCGAAGCATATCGGTTATCTTTCGGCAACAATTCACTACGGAACAGTTTCAGCTGCGGCATATCGATATAAGCAGCAGCAAAATCCAATGCTTTGGACGGTTGTTTCTGTTCCGAATAGTACACTGCCCCGTTCAGCAGATAAGGATACAACGCTCTCAGTCGATTCTTGGCGCCTCCAATATACTGACTGTTATCCGGTGCCCCTACAACCTTCATGAAATTTTCGTAACTATCCATCAAATAATCATACATGGCCGTTACGTTCGTTCCCTTATCCCGCTCACTTTCAAAAAGCACATACTGTTGGTTAGCACGTTTTGAAGCGGAGGCAGCTTCTTGTGCCCCCACTTTACCTGTTACAACAACAGTAAGAATGATTGTCAGTAAAAAAAATCTCTTCATTGTTTATTGTTGAAATGCATCCATAATTACAAACTCTACGTTGATCTTGCGGAATTCTCCACCACGCTCTTTGGCTACTTCCACATGATATTCGTATTCGTTCTTTGTATTACCCAATGTTGTCACGTTCTTCTCAATATAAGTCTTTACGCCTGCTGCACGCATCAGGGCCAACTGTTCATTCTGAGTGATTCCTCCGGCCTTAGTGACTGTGATATTATCGAGGTTGCCATCCTTGTAATAAGGTTCGTCCACAAATTCTCCATAACGTCCGTCATAAGCCAGACGTCCGCGAATCGGGGCTGCGTCTGCCGATCCCGTAATAATCACCTTCACCTGCTTACCTTCAGAAAGATATTTGGCAAAGTCACCTTCAAACGCATTCTTGATAATCTTCATCAATGACATGGCTGCATTCGAACGTTCGATATTATAACCTCCCGACGGGAAGTCTTCCTTAGCCGAAAACTCTTTATTGATCACTTCATATTGGTAACCCACCTTGTAGTTCAGAATCTTTTTACCATTCGCATCCACTCCCGGGATTACCTCTGTCTTCACATTGATCTGCGTATTATCAGTGATCAGTTTATCTTGTTTTTTCTCCTCGATGACCTGTTCTTTGATCTCGGCCAATTGTGCTTCCTCACGGGTAGCCTGCTGCATAATTTCCAGAGGAACAAAGTTTTCATCTGCTTCCAGAGCAGTCAGTTTTGTACGTCCGATATTATCATAAATATAAACCTTGTTCGTCGTTTCGTTGGTAACTTCAACATAGGCCAACTCAAATTCATCTTTATCATTCAGCACATATACGGCATTCGAGAATTTCATCTTACCATCTTTAAAGTCGCCCGCTTCATTGGAGGGAACTTCCAGTCCGATAGACGGCAGTCCCTTAAAACCGATATTCAACATATTATTCGAAGCATCATAACCATCTATAAAAGGATTATCCATAGAAATACGGTCACCCGCCAATGCCGTAGCAACTTCCTGAGCAAACAGCTGTTGCTGTTTGATACGGGTTTCATCGTTTACACGAATCGCATAGTCTTCCATCGATTCCCCCTGCATCATCTTCACCCATTCGTTCATCTTGGCATCCACTTCCCGACCCATAATCTTACCATAGAACGGGTTCAGTCCGTTTGCATCCCAGAAGACCATTTGTTTCGTACGATTGGTCAGCAGAAATACCTCGCTGTTCTGGTTGTTCTTAAAGAAACGCCCGCCGGTAACACCGCCTATAGGATCAACGATATCTTGTTCCACAACACCATTCTTCAGGTTGATGATCTCTATATTCTTTCCATCTTTCACCACACTGATATATTTTCCTTCCGGATGGAATGACGGAGAACTGAGTGTTCCTCCCAGCTTATCAAATATATCTACCTTATCCCAGTTTTTCGTATCGATAATGGTCAAGTGATTGTCATCTGTAGTTACAGCCAGCAATGCAGCATCCGGAGAGAAAGTCACCTCTTTAACGACTGCCGGCATAGGAATCGCTTTTCTCAACTCCTTTGTCTGGAAATTCCAGATATTAATATTCTGTCCTGCCGCGGCGGCGATAAAATAATTGTTCGAACTCATGGCCAGGGCAGTGGCCGGAACCTCCCCCTGAATATAAGCTAACGGCATATATTCTTTCGTATCATAAATCACAATTTCTCCCAACGAGTTACCCACAATAAAACTACGGGCATCAGCAGAATAGCACATCGACACCGGCATCGGTTTAGCCTTCAATTTCTTACGTTTCTCCTTCAGTTCGAAAAGCTTCTTATTCCTGTCGCGAAAAGAGTAAATACTTATCGGATTCTTCGCCCTCAACAGAGCGATGGAGCTTCCCGTCGGGTTAAACACGATACGCTCAATTTTTCGTACATCATTAATAGCGATATCGCGCATGGTATACAGGGCTCCGTCAGACAAATAAGCAGTACAAAAAGTCGTGTTATCAAATGCATTAATCTTTTTCTGAGAGTCGAATCCCCTTTTTTCTACAACCTGTGCCATTGTTTGTCCGCAGAACATCGCGGCTACAAAACAAAAAGCAATACCTCTGTAAGTGTAAAATCCACATTTCATCCTATTCATACCTTAAAATGATTTAGTTTATGTTTAATAGTGTTTTGCAAAATAAGCACTTATTCCGCAATCTATCACTAACAGAAACTCCTTTTTTTTTATTTTCTCGAAAGTTTGGTTGTTTATACACAGAAATGAAAAAAGAATAGACAGAAAGAGTAGATAAAAAAAGCACTTTTGTAACGGAAAACCGTTACAAAAGTGCTCTATGGCATATATAATCCTTTCCGGCATGAATCCCCGGAGATCACTAAAAACAAAAACTTATTGCATCTAAACCTCTTTGTTTTGTACGGGTTTCAATCCCATTTTTGCGGCTTTTTGAAGCATAAATGCATAGGCGGCTTCGTATTCATTGGGAATCACTCCGTCCAAAATAGCGTCCTTTATAGCACTTTTTAACGAGCCCACTTGCCTGCAAGGTCCCAGATTGAACACCTCCATAATCTCTTCCCCACTCACAGGTGGCTGGAAGTTACGGACACGGTCTTTTTCCTCCAGATCTTTCAATTTCTGCCTCACCAATTGAAAATTATTCAGGAAGCGCTGTTTACGTTCCATATTTTTCGAGGTTATATCCGCTTCACAAAGCGTCATCAGATCGTCTATATCATCTCCGGCTTCAAAAAGCAGACGCCGTACAGCCGAATCCGTCACCACATCATCCGCTATCACAATGGGACGCATGTGCAGGCTCACCATCTTCTGTACATACTTCATCTTCTCGTTCATCGGCAACTTCATCTTCCGGAAGATATTCGGAATCATCTTTTCACCGATGAAATTATGATTATGGAAGGTCCATCCCGCTTTCGGCTCCCAACGTTTAGTCACCGGTTTAGCAATGTCATGCAACAGAGCACTCCAACGGAGCCAAAGGTTATCCGTCACTCTGCTGATATTGTCGAGCACTTCCAGCGTATGATAGAAATTATCCTTATGGGCACGCCCGTTCCGGGTCTCTACTCCCTGTAAAGCCACTAATTCAGGAAAAATCAATTCCAACAGCCCGCTCCTGTCCAGATCGATAAAACCCTTCGAAGGTATAGGTGAAAGCATGATCTTATTCAATTCGTCGGCAATGCGTTCACGTGAAATGATCTCAATCCGTTCTCTGTTACGGCAAAGAGATTCAAATGTATCATCATCGATGTAAAAATTCAGCTGGGTAGCAAAACGGATACAGCGCATCATGCGCAAGGGGTCGTCACTGAACGTTATGTCCGGATCGAGAGGAGTACGAATGATCTTCTCCTTCAAATCATTCATGCCGCCGAACGGATCGACCAGTTCTCCAAACCGCCCTTTGTTCAGGCAGACAGCCAGTGCATTGATCGTAAAGTCCCGGCGATTCTGATCGTCTTCCAACGTCCCGTCCTCCACAATCGGTTTACGGGAATCCCGTTGATACGACTCCTTCCGGGCACCTACAAACTCCACCTCCGTACCGTGACACTTCACCTGGGCCGTACCGAAATTCTTAAAAACAGAGACATGCGCACCGCGTCCCAAACGTTTTCCCAACGCTTCGGCCATCGCAATGCCACTCCCCACCACTACTACATCTATATCTTTAGAAGGACGTTGCAGAAAAATGTCACGGACATAACCGCCTACCACATAACACTCCAATCCCAACGCATCAGCCGTCTCTGAGATCTGACCGAAAATGGGCTCACTGAAATGCTGCTTCAATTCCTCCTGAGTCAACTCTATCATCTTTTATTTATCTTTTTTACAGTTATTGAAAAAGGCCTGCCTAAACCCTCTGACGCTTTTGGCATACCCTCTTTATAGCTAATCAGTCTGCAAAGGTACAACTTTTCGCTCTTCACTTTCCACTCTTCACTCTAAATTTGTATTTTTGCCCTCTATAACAAAGAACAACAAAATGAAGAAACTGATTGTCCTGACATGTACATTGTCACTACTGACAGCTTGTGGTGACAGCATCGAAAAGAAAGCGGGTGAAAAGCTTGCCGCTGCCCGTGCAGCCTTTGAGCATAACGACTACAACGAAGCCAAGTTGCAGATCGACAGTATTAAAATTCTCTATCCTAAAGCTTTCGACACCCGTAAAGAGGGCATCAAGCTGATGCAACAAGTCGAACTGAAAGAGCAACAGGAAAGCCTGGTTTATCTCGACAGCATGCTTCAGGTCAAACAGAAAGAATTCGAAGCGATCAAGAACAAATATACTTTCGAGAAAAACGAAGAATACCAAAAAATCGGTAACTACTTCTGGCCTACCCAGACCGTAGAGAAGAACCTGCATCGCTCTTTCCTCCGTTTTCAGGTGAACGAACAGGGAGTAATGACACTGACGTCTATCTACTGCGGACCAAGCAACATCCACCACGTAGCCGTCAAAGTGATAGCACCGGACGGAAGTTTTGCCGAAACCCCAGCCTCCAACGACAGCTACGAGACTACCGATCTGGGAGAAAAAATCGAAAAAGCCGACTACAAAATGGGAGAAGACGGCAACGTCCTCAGTTTCCTCTACATGAACCGCGATAAGAAAAATATCCGTGTCGAGTATCTCGGCGAGCGGAAATTCTCCACTACCATGACTCCTTCCGACCGTGAAGCACTCGTCGGTACTTACGAGTTGGCTAAATTACTTTCATCCATACGTCAGATTCAGCAAGAGAAAGAAGAAGCCAACCTGAAAATCGAATTTGTGAAAAGAAAAATGGAACAGAAAGCCCAAGAAGAGGCTGCGGAAAAACAAAGATAATAAAGCACCCCAACTGTCTGTTTCACCACGGATTAACGGATCACACAAAATACAGCTCACAAGCTATCGTATTTATTTGTCCCATCCGTCAATCTGTGGTGAACTCTTTCCGTCCTATCTATTTTTATCCCCTCCGAAAAGGCCGTCCCGATTATTCCCCACTATCCTGTCGCTATCAATGATCGACCGCCTCTCCATGCTCTCACTCTTCATCTCATGAATTTCCCCAATAATACGGAGTTCAATTTAAAATAAAGATAGCAATTTTTAGGTATTTTCAGAAACAAGTTCATTATGTGTAGCGATTACACAGACTATTCATAGTATCTATCTTTGTCCCCCGAAACATTTGAGTACATATGATAGAACGCTAATATGAAAGCAGTAATCATTTCTTTTTTTATCACCCTTTCCACCCTTACTAGTCATGCTCAGCAAAGAGATATTGTATTGACAGGAACAGTTACGGATCATCAAAACGAACCGCTTCCCGGCGCCACCATCCGCATTAAGGGTACCCAATTCGGTACAGTAACAGATACCGACGGGCACTATCTGTTACGTGGCAAATGGAAAGAAAACGATCTAATTCTTTTCTCTTTCATAGGAATGAAAGAGATACGTGTGAAATATACCGGTCAGAAGGTACAAGATGCAGCTATGCAAGAAGATCCCAAAGCACTGGACGAAGTAATCATCGTTGCCCGGCAGAATATCAATGAATTGGATATTCGTGCCAAATCCGGTGTTGTACAACGGGTCGACGTAGAACGTCTCAACAGTAAACCCATGATCGATATGTCCCTCGCTCTACAAGGAACCGTTCCCGGGCTGATCATTACCAACACCGGCGACCTGGGCTCCAAACCGGAAATTCGTATTCGAGGCAATTCATCTTTCCGTAAAGGAGATATGGCTAACGAACCCCTCTACGTCATGGACGGCAAAGTAATATCATCTGATGCCTTCATGACTCTTAATCCCGCCGATATTCAGGAAATAAAGGTTCTGAAAGATGCTGTGGCTTGTGCCTTATACGGAATAAAAGCAGCCAATGGTGTAATAGAAATCACCTCCCAGCGTGGCAATCCCGACGGAAGACTAACCACCAGTTACAGTTTCAATATAGGTATCACCACCCGTGGACGCAGAGGAGTCAAGATGATGGATAGCGAAGAAAAGTTAGAATTAGAAAGACGTTTACAGAATATATCGACTCCGGGATATCGATACAGTGAAGATTACTATCGGAAATATTATGCTACCGCCCCCAACCTCGACGAGCTGATCGCAGAAGGACAACAAGTACTCGACTCATTAAAGAATATCCATACCGACTGGTTTGATGAACTGATACATCGTAGCATCTACCAGCGTCATAACCTTAGCATAAAAGGAGGAACAGATAAGACATCTTATTATATATCCACCAATTATGCCAAGCAGGGAGGACGAGTACCGGGTAATGACACTCAACGTTTCACCGCCCGTATGAGCCTCGATCAGAAACTGGGAAACTGGGGATATTTTTCCTTAAGCACCGATGCAGGTTATTCGGCAACCGATACTCCCAACGGCAGCACCCATTCCCCTACAGATCTGATTTATCAACTTAATCCTTATGAAACCAAAACCGGTAAATTAATCTCCTACTCCGAAAAATCATCCGAATATACATTAAATGATTTGATGAGCCAATACCATAGTAAATCTACCGATAAGCGTGGCGGAGTAAGCGGAAGTTTCAACTTAAGGCCACTCGAAGGTTTGGAGATAGATGCAGTAACCGGCATCGATTTCCTTCTGAACGAAGCCCTTACGCTTGTTCCTTCCACGTCTATAGCAGAGCGGGAAATGGGAATAGCGATAGCCGAACGTGGAAAATTAACAAAAGAAAAAAATACAACGACCAATATTTCCTCCAATATACGTATCACTTACAACAAGACATTCGCCGGAAGACACGACCTGACAATCGGTGGAAACATGGACTACTATCTGACCCAGACAGACAACATGTCTGCCACCGGATACGGAGTAGGGACACAAATGTCACTAAACGCAATCAACCACTCCATCACCGGAGCCCGGAAGCCGACAGCCAGTTCGCTTCTGGACAAAACGGCTCAGTTAGGATTCGGGATAGTCATGGGCTACAGTTTTGATTCCACCTATGACCTTTTTGCTACTTACAAAGCCGATGCTTCTTCTGTTCTCCCTCCGGACAAGCGCTGGAATGCAGCATGGGCAGTAGGCTTGGGGTGGACCCTCAGCCGATACTCTTTCCTGAAAAACAATAAGGTCATCACTCTCCTGAACCTGAAAGGTTCCCATGGACGTATGGCAAACCTATCCGGAGTATCTGCCTCCGCCACAATCGGCACCTTCAGCTACTCCACCAATTATTACGGAAATGCCCGTCTGCTACAGTTACTCGGATTTTATAATACCGATCTGAAACCGGAACAGACTTCCACAACAGACTTCAGTCTATCCATCGAATTCTTCAAACGGCTGACATTAGGTCTCAATCTATACCGCCGCGAAACGAGTGATGCACTGCTGGACGTCCCCATCCCCCTTTCCAACGGTTTCAATACCATGAAACGTAACATCGGTGTATTACGCAATGAAGGCTACGAGCTGACCGCCGCACTAAAAGTGCTCGATACACCGGACTGGCGTGTATCTTTACGCGGTTCACTGGCCTACAACCGTAATAAGGTAATCAGCCTGTACTATACCGACCGTTTATACACCAGCGAAACCGCCCTGACTCCCGACTATGAAGTCGGAAAAGCTTATAACATGCTTTATGGGCTGAAGTCATTAGGCATAAACCCTATCACCGGTCTTCCGGTATTTCAAGGAGCCGATGGAAGTGAGATTTCCCCGACACAAAATCCGGCCAGAGAAAACTTCATCGTTTTGGGGCATAGCACTCCTCCCTACAGCGGTACATTCAACCTGAATTTCTCCTATCGGAATTTCGATTTGGATATGGACTTTTACTATGTGTTCGGCGGCATTAAACCCTACAATTATTCTTATGTCCGTTCAGCCGACAGTGCCAATAAGAATGCCATTCAAAAGCAATTAGAAAACATGTGGTTCCACCGAGGAGATGAAGGAAAAATATACCATTCTCCATTTTACATATCTCCTGCCAATGCTTCACTCCAACAGCCCAATACAGAAACCGTCGGGAAAAGCGATTATCTGAAATTGGCCATGTTGTCGCTACGCTACCGGGTTCCACACACCTTTCTGGAGAAAAACTGTCATTTCATAAAATATGCCAATATCGCCTTTCAGGCATCCAACCTTTTTATGATTACTCCTTATAAAGAGTCCGATCCCGAAACAGGTTCATTAGCCGGAGCTATGCAACCCGTATTAACCATCAATCTTAGTTTGACTTTCTAAATACAAGTAATATATGAACCTGAACCCAATAATAAATAATTTCCAACGCTCAATACGCAAAGTACAAATCTGTTGCATATTCATACTCAGTTGTACAGCCTGTTCGCTCAATATCCCCTACGAGAATCAGTATTCAGATCCGGATGCCATTACCACAGTAACCGCCGCACGCGAACTATTGGCATCGGCCTATGATGCAATTCCCAAGCCGGAATTCAGTTTATCCGTATTGAGCGACGACTTCCAGCCTACTTTTTTAATAAACTTGAATGCCGACCTGAATAACCTGTATAAATGGCATCCTAAACCGATGGAGGACTTATCGAACTCTTTGTGGGAAAAATATTACTCAGCCATAGCCATAGCCAATACGGTACTGGAGCGCATCCATTATGTATCCCCTATTTCAGACAGTGACAAGCAAGAGTTGCAATGCATCGTTAGCGAAGCAAAAACGTTAAAAGCATATTGTTACTTCAATCTGCTCAGACTTTTTGCCCCCACCTATCCGGAAGGTCCCGAAAAAGACGGAATCATCTTAAAAGAGCGGTTCGAACTTGCTTTTCTAAAACGCTCGAGCATCAGTGAATGTGTGAATGCTATCCGCCAATTGCTGACCGAAGCAGTTACCGTAGACAACCGTCCTTCACAGGTCTACTGGTTTTCCCGGCAAAGTGCTTATTATCTATTGGCAGCCTTAGAACTCTATGCCGAAAATTACGATAAAGCCGAAGAATATGCCTTAAAAATCCTGTCTTCAACCAATGCATACGATGTCTTGGCCCCCGTACATTATAAAAAACTATGGGAACAAGAACCATGCGAGGAATGTATTTTTTCTCTGCATACCACCAATTCATATTATACCGATATGAATTACGAAAGGAAGAAAGGAGACTACTTCACGATCAACTCCACACTCACCCAATTATATACTGCCAATGACATCCGTTACGAAGCAACGGTCTATCCCCAAGAAATGCCTGGTGAAAGCATCGGCGAGACCTTACCGGTACTATATCTGGGAAAATACAACAAACAGAACTGGAATTATAAGCCTATACAATATATCAACAAACTTCGTGTATCCGGCATCTGTTTTATTCTTGCCGAAGCCTATTGTCAAGACCAGAAAGGTCACGATGCATTGGCCCTGGAAGTAATAAACAACTACCTGGCCCAACGTGAAGCTCCCCTGCTTGACACATCACTTTCCGGCGCTCCCCTATTGAAAGCTATCCTTCAGGAAAAGTGGAAAGAATTTGCCGGTGAAGGTGAACGTTACTTTGATTTAAAGCGCTATCGGAAAAGCCTGCTTTCCGATTGGAATCTCTCTGCCACAATGAAAAATAAACCAATCAAACCAGATGACTACCGCTGGCTTTTCCCCATTCCGAAAGGCGAATATCTATATAATGAAAATATATCGCAAAATGCAGGATGGACCAAAATCGAAAAATAAACAAAATACTAAACTAAATGAAAACTAGAATGAAAAAACTGTTTATCTACACAGTAGGCATCTGCCTACTGCCTGCTTTCACGTCATGCAAAGACGATAGAGAAGAAAATAAATATACAGGAATCAACAAAATCTACCTGTCTGCCGAAACCCCGGTTATTACCGAGTCCGAAAACATTCCATTAACAGTAAATGTAGATTTAACATTGACCTGTGAACAGGACCTCGTACTCAACTTTGAATTGCCCGATGATAAAAACGGAGTTCTAAAATTAGAGAACAATCCCGTCACGATTAAAGCCGGAAAACGTTCTGCAACATTCGAAGTAGTTTCCAACCAAAAGAATTTATTAACCGAGGATACATACTTTCAGGTCGGAATTTCTCAATTCCCTACCGATAATTTAATGTTAAACGAAACATTGCAGGTACGTGTCAAGCCTAACCCTAAAATTCCGGAATTGTCCCCTCAGCAAAAAGCGTTAATCAAAGGTTATAAGACCAAATACGGCATTGACTTGAATAAATGGCTCGGAGTCCTCTCTTGCCATACCACTGTGCAAAGCCCTGCAGATGGGTATCTCCAACCCTTTGCAGCAGCATTTACGAAAGAATATGATGGCAAGACCGTCATCACTCTCAGTGGGCAGGCCACAGAAGACATGCCGGTATTAAAAATGACAGACAATCCATTCGGACTGACCGAATATTTATACTTTGTACTCCGTTCCGAGACCGTAGCAGATCCGGAATTCTGGACTCAACAGCCGGAACCGCAAAAACTGATGAAACTACTCAACTGGAATAAAGAAAGTAAAGAGACATTTGCCGTATCATTGGATGCAATCAGACTCAAAGACATCACTTCCACTTCAACCCGGCTGGAATATCTGGGTCCGGGAAAAAACTATTATGGAGCTCCTATTACCATCGTTCCATTTACCTACCAATTCAGTGCTTTAGACCGTCAAAACAAGCTCCTGGAAAGTGGAAACGCAGAAATTAAAGAGATCAATGACCAGGGAGCTTCCGCAGATCCGGCTTACTACCTCAACTGCTACGATCTTGTCAATTCCGACTACTATGATACCCCCGAAAACTTTATCAAATCCACCGGAAACATAGACTTTGCCACAGATAAAATGACTTATCAATTTCTCCTGAGCCATGCTAACGCCGGAGGATATACACGCATAACCGTAGTTTATGAAAAGAAATAATAAAAACAGATATTTATACATAGCAGCTATATTCATAGCTGCTATGCTCCCATATACAGCCTGCCCGCAGTCCACTCCAATCCTTCTTCCACCCGGAACGGTAGAGGGACGCCTTCCCAACGGACTGCACTATCTTATCCTGCACAATGCTTCTCCGGCATCCAGAGTAGAGTTCAGGCTGATCATGCGGGTAGGTTCCGTACAAGAAACAGAGCAAGAGAAAGGTTGTGCCCACTTCCTCGAACACATCACTTTCGGCGGTACCCGTCATTTTCCTAAACGCTCTTTAGTAGAGTACCTCGAGTCCTTAGGAATGAAGTACGGACAAGATATCAACGCTTTCACCGGTTTCGACCGTACAATCTATATGTTCGCAGTTCCCACCGATTTTGCCAAAGACGAAGCTCTCGATCGTTCATTACTAATCCTGCACGATTGGTTGGACGGTGTCACTATAGATCCGGAAAAAGTAGAGAATGAAAAAGGAATCATTCTTGAAGAACTACGCGGATTCGACCCGGAAGACGATTTCTATCCGCTCAAAATCGGACAAGGCATATTCAGTCATCGTATGCCTTTGGGCACAACAGACGATATCCGCAAGGTCACCCCGCAGGTGCTCAAAAATTATTATCATAAATGGTATGTGCCCTCTTTGGCAACATTGGTCATTGTAGGCGACATATCTCCCCTGGAGATCGAATCTAAAATCAAAGAACGTTTCAAATCCTTGCCCGGACGTCCGGTCAATGACTTCCGGAACTACCCGTTAGAGTACACCCGGGGAATTCATCTGGCCTCCATACGAGACTCTCTGCAACCCCGTACAAAGGTCGAACTAATGATTCCACACCCTTGCACAGTAGAGCGTACCATGGAAGACGCCATAGCAAAGGAGAAAGGGCGCCTGCTCGTCAGTGCCATTTCTTCACGATTCCGTGCACGAAAACTAAAGACCGATGTTACAGACCAATGGTATTTAAGTGACAAGAACCATTTTGTTCTGACAGTGGAAGGAGAAAACAGAAAAGAAATACTTACATCTATTTCTACAACCGTATCTCTGTTGAATGATCTGATACGCAACGGATGGCAAGAGGACGAATTACAAGATATTAAAAACAATTTTTGCCGCCGGATGAAATTGTCCACCGATGCCCCGTCACGTCCTTCCTCCATGTGGTGTGACGATTTTGCCGATTACGTTATATCGGGAGACCGCTATCTGACCGATCCATCCCAACAGCAGCAACTCAAAGAAGCCATGTCCCGTGTCTCCGGCCAATCTTTGCAAACATTGCTCAAGGAGTGGATGTCTTACCGTGAAGAAACTCTATTAGTAGCCTGTTCAACCCATCCGGGACTGGGAGCCCCGTTATCGGAAACCGAAATAGCGTCGGCATGGGCCCAAGGCGAGCAAGTCGAATGCACTCCCTTTCTTTATTTCCGTCCTGAAAAACAAGAAGAGATCGACATTGAGACTCCTCCATGTCTGGCAGCCCGTTTTCCTTTCGATCCTGCATCCGTATTACGACAAACAGAATATCCGCAAAACAGGATTCGTGAAGTAGAACTGAAGAACGGCATACGGTTAGTCCTCAAACCTACCCTCGAAGCAGATTCCACCCTGCTGATCACTTCTTTTGCCCCTTTCGGCACTTCTTCCCTATCCGATGAAGAATATCCTTTATTAGAGGGATTTGCCGGATACATAGATATGGGAGATATCGCAAAAGTAGATGGACAAGTTTTGTCCGATTACCTCTTCCGGAAAGAAATCTCACTTTCCATGGCAGTCGAAAATCACTGGCATGGCTTCATAGGCATGTCTCCCACTGCAAATGCTCCCGAGCTATTCAATCTGATTTATGAAAAGATATTCGATCCCGAATTAAAATATGACGAATTTGAGGAAATACGCCAGGACCTTTTAGAAAATCAAGACAAAGAAACGATATTGGAGAAAATGCTTCAACGAAGTCCTGACCGGTTATTATCTGCCCGCATAAACGAGTTGACCGGAACCGGTTTCGCCCGCTCTTCCCAAAAGCTTTCGTCCGAACAAATCAAAAATCTGAATCTGGATTCCATCGCAGCTTTTTATAAAAAGCTCTATACGAATCCCCAAGGAACCACCTATGTCATTTGCGGCAATTTCAATGCGGACACTCTCATGCAGCAGTTTGTCTCCGTTTTCGGACGTATTCCTGTTTCGTCACATTTGTCCCGATTTTCTTATCCGCATTTCAATTTTCCAGTCAGAAAGCATATAGAAGGCTTTCCCAATGATAATGACACTCAGACACTGTTCGACTATCTTCTCCCCGGCCACTATCAACCGGGATTAAAAAACACACTCACTTTAAAATTGATGCGTGACCTTATTCGCAACCGTTTGATCTCCGTCCTCAGAGAACAAAAATCCCTTGTCTACTCTCCTTACATTTCATTAATGTATGAAGGCATCCCACAAGGAATTTTCTACTTTGACATCAATGCATCCGCCGATAACGATAACATGCCTCAAATAGAACAGTTGCTGAAAGAGATTATCCACCAATTAAAACAGCAAGAAGTGGATAATGAAGAACTGAATACCCTTAAACGTTCATTTCTGATAGCCAAACGCGAAGCGTTAAACGAAGAATCACCTTCTGCCTGGCGAACCGCCCTGGTCGGTTTACTAAAAAACGGTGAAACCATCAGCGACTTCGATCACTACGAACAATGTCTCGACAGCATCACTCCCGCCATGCTCCGCGAAGCATTCCGTCGCTATCTGGATACCGAGAATTATATCCTTTTATATTTAAGCAAAAACAAACTGAAAAATGATACTTCAAACCATTAAACAGATTTCATGCCTGCTTTGCCTGTGCTGTTTCCTTCAGCAGTCAGCCTTCTCTCAGGATGATAAGGACAAACCGGCCTATACCCTGTTCGACAACACAGGAAAACAAATCAGCTACGGAGAATTAATCAAACGACTCTCCGGCTATGATGTTATCTTCCTCGGGGAACTGCATAACTGCCCCATCACCCATTGGCTGGAATTCGAAATAACCCGTTCCATCTATAACATTCATAAAGATCAACTGATGCTGGGAGCCGAAATGTTCGAAAGTGACAATCAACTGATTTTTGACGAATACATGCAGCAAAAGATCTCTTACGACCGCTTTGAGGCCGAAGCCCGTCTATGGGATAATTACCGGACTGACTATTATCCGGTTGTTTTCTTTGCCAAAGAACATCACATTCCGTTCATTGCAACCAATATCCCGAGACGCTACGCCAACATTGTAAAAAATAAAGGGTTCGAAGCACTCGACTCGTTATCCGAGGAAGCCAAACGATATATAGCTCCTTTACCGATCGATTTCGAATATGATGAAGCCCAAAGCGCAGCAGCTTTCAGTATGATGAATATGATGGGAGGACGCCGGGCCGGCGACAATCGGAAGTTGGCACAGGCACAAGCCATAAAAGATGCTACAATGGGATGGTTCATAGCCCGTAATATCAAAAATAAATTCCTGCATATCAACGGCAGTTATCATTCCAACCGACAGGGAGGCATCATCCCTTATCTGCTCCGTTACCGCCCCAATACGAGTATAGTGACGGTAACCTCGGTACGTCAAGAGTACATCCGGAAACTGGATGACGACCATAAAGGCTTGGCAGACTTTTACATCTGCGTACCCGAAGACATGGTAAACAGTTACTAACTACCGAAGCCTTCGTCCCCCCTGGATAAAATATCTGCCTCTTCTTCGGCATCAATATCGTTTTTTTAAATCACTATATCGATACCGGAGAAGAGGATCATCGCTTTGGTATTTCATTTTTTGTATAACCTAAGTTCAAACAAAATTCTTATAAAGCGTTCATTTCAAGCAAAATTCAATATCAAGGTACGATTAGGGCCTGGAAATAAAGCTACGGAAAGTTCCTGCTATTCAGTCACTATTGATATTCGTACAGCGTTCATTCCACGCATACCGCGCTCTATTTCAAATGTCACTCTATCACCTTCCGCAATTGTCGCAGGGGCAGAAGAGATATGGAAGAAATACTTTTCGCCACAATCCGCATCCTTCACAAAGCCATAGCCTTTTGCGGCATTAAAATACTCGATACGTCCCATAAGGGGAGCCACTTCCACATCCTCTTGTTTGGGTACAGAAACCTCGATATGAGAGGCATCCACTTCTTCCTCAAGCCTTTCCTGCGGCACTGAATGCAAAACACCGAACTGGTCGACATATGCAATCATATCCTCAAAAGAACTCGGACCGTTACTTTGGCGTTCCTCTTTACGTTGTTGCTTCTCCTTACGTTTCTGCTCTTTTAGCTTCTCCCGGTCACGTTTACTTATTGTTATCTTTTTTACCATTCAATAATTTTATGTCAGAATCAATACTGCCTGTTTTCCTTCATGTTGATTGTCAATAGGCAGTTTTATGTCACGCACACCAATAAATAAACGATTTCATTATTATATCCAGACTACACACCACGCTGAATGCTTGTAACACATAGGCGCAATTACTATTATCCTGAACAAAACAGCAAATAATGATGTCGACTGGAGAATGCCATAGTCCGCAGAATAAAGCGGAAAACAACCATGCACAAAGAAGATTTCAGTATAAACTCAATGTTAGTAACGGCAAATATACACATTTTATTCGGTTATTCCTAATTCTCCGGCCCCAATCGTGATGGAACCGGAATTGCCAGATAGCGCAATCACTTAACGGCACTATCCAAATCGACCTTCTCTATCAGTTCCTGATCCTACCAATAAGATATTACCTTTAAATGTTACAGCCTTCCTACTATTATGGCAGGGTGAGTACAGAACTTCTCAGCAAAGTAACGGATATTTCCCGTGATAATTACTTATTTGCACAATTTCAATTCCTTTAATTTATACTGAGCATATCAGTAGATATTGATTCCTCAAGAGGCTTAAAGATATTATATAAAAACAGCCGGAATCACCTGTTACGGTAATCCCGGCTGCCGCCTAAAACACGAATAACCGCCGTTACCCGTTTTCCGTAGCAGACCACAACAGTCTGCTGTTTCTTTCTATCTCCTGCAATTTCATCGCCAAATCATCATCATCCTCTATCGAAAACGATTCACCATAGCGCATCACTTTCGTATCCTCCCTACCCGAACAGAGATATGTATAGCACTCCTTTCTCAACAACATACGGCTGTAATTCAACGCTCCGTCACCATTATAACCGAACAAGGAATATAGATTCAGCATCAGCCTGCATCCCGATTCCCGCAAGTGCAGATAGTCTTCCGTTCCCCAATAAAGCGAACGTTCCGGTTGCATCAGGACAGGGATATAACCCGACCGGCAGATGGCATGAATCATCTCACTGAGTCCTTCCGGCTGTTGTAAAGGAGACACATCTACCAGCAACTCCTTCCACCCTCCTATCGTCAACAAATCTCCCTTCTCCAACAAAGCCGGAAATCCTTCATCCAAACGATATCTTGCCGACAAACGCAGAGAGATATTACCGGAGTATTGCTGCTGTAAATATTGAAAGGCATCTTTCAGAAAAGAAAAAGCATTCCCTTCATTTTCCACCTTTACCGGAGGTACACAGTAGATCTGCCTGACACCTTGCTGTTCAAGATAAACCAACAATTCCAACGCCTTATCCCCAGGCAAAGCCCATGCATCCGTATTAGGAAGTAAATAAGGCTGAAAATCGGTATGTACCAAAGAAGAGAGAATCATAAATTTAAATCTTTCAACCGGGGATGCCTGCTGTCCTTCTCCGAGAGAATCACACGATCTGCCGGAATACGCCAGTCAATACCCAAATCCGGATCATCCCAGGTAATGGCACCCTCACTATGCGGAGCATAAAAATTATCACACTTATACTGAAAAACGACTTCCTCGCTCAATACACTGAATCCATGTGCCAACCCACGGGGAATGAAAAATTGACGATGATTATCCTCCGTCAACTCTACTGCCACATGTTGTCCAAATGTAGGAGATCCTTTACGGATATCAACAGCTACATCCAATACCGCTCCTTTCACTACACGCACCAATTTACTCTGAGCAAAAGGGGCCTGTTGAAAATGTAAACCACGAAGTACACCATAACTCGATTTACTTTCATTATCTTGGACAAATGTAGTCTTGCATACTTTTTCCTCAAACTCCCTCTGATTAAAAGATTCAAAGAAATATCCCCGGTCATCTTTAAAAATACGGGGTTCAAGGATAACAACCCCATCGATAGCAGTCTTTATTACATTCATTTCAAACCAAGTTCCTGTATCACTTTCAACAAATACTGTCCGTACTGGTTCTTCAGCATGGGCTTTGCCAATTCACGCATCTTATCGGCACTGATCCAACCTTGTCTCAAAGCAATTCCTTCCAAACAAGCTACTTTCAATCCCTGACGTTTTTCTATCACTTCAATAAAAGTAGATGCTTCACTTAAAGAATCATGCGTACCGGTATCCAACCAGGCAAATCCACGACCTAGCAACTGGACTTTCAGTTCCTGATCTTTGAGAAATTCCTGATTCACTGTCGTTATCTCCAATTCTCCGCGTGCAGAGGGCTCTATTTTTTTTGCTACTTCCACCACCTTATTCGGATAGAAATAAAGCCCTACCACTGCATAATTAGACTTCGGTTCTTCTGGTTTCTCTTCCAGACTCAAGACATTTCCTTCTTTGTCAAATTCAGCCACTCCATAACGTTCCGGATCACTTACCCAATAACCGAACACCGTTGCCTTTTGCTCCACTTCTGCCATGCGTACAGCTTCATTCAGCATACGGGTAAAACTCTGCCCATAGAAGATATTATCTCCAAGCACCAAACAGACCGAATCACTCCCAATGAATTCCTCACCGATAATGAATGCCTGAGCCAAACCATCCGGAGAAGGTTGTTCCGCATACTCTAAACGTATTCCGTAATCAGAACCATCTCCCAGTAAACGTCGGAAAGCAGGAAGATCATCCGGAGTAGATATAATCAAGATTTCACGGATACCGGCAAGCATCAACACCGAAATCGGATAATAAATCATCGGTTTATCAAAAATAGGAAGAAGCTGTTTACTAACTCCTTTGGTGATGGGGTACAGACGAGTACCGGAACCACCGGCTAAAACAATGCCTTTCATAAAGTTATTCGCTTATAAATGTAATTCCATTGGATGCATTATGAATAAATTCAAATTCCAAAGTTCTTGCTAGACCTTCTGCTAAAGTATAAGGTGCCCTAAAATCAGTATTCTGTACTTTTGTTGCATCAAATTGTGTCGTTGCACAGAACTTCTTTACTCTAACCGAACTAATAGTCAATTTTCTACGAGTTATAAAAGCCAAAACATCAAAACAAAATCCACCTAACATGCCGAGCCATAGAGGATAATGTACAGAAGGAATATGTTTATTAAGTACTTTACTTACATGGTCGACCAATTCATTCATTGTAAAATCAGGTTTATCAATATAATTGTAAACTTCATAACCTGTCGTTTTATTCTCAATAAGGAACTTTATAAAAGCAACAATATTACCAACATACGCCATTGACTTTTTATTATTGCCTTTACCTACCATTAAAAATCTACCACTTGAAATCTGTTTTAATAAATTATAAACATTCCCTCTATTTCGTTCACCGAAAATAACTGTAGGACGAATAACATTAATATTCCAGTCCGGATGTACCTTATACCACTCTTGCAATACTTTCTCCGCCTCCCATTTACTCTTTCCATAATGATTAAAAGGATCAGCGGGATATGTTTCAGTCGGATTATTTTTATTCAGTCCATAAACAGCAACTGAACTGGTGAAAATAATACGTTTCACTCCATTAGCTTCCATAGCCTCTAAAGTATTACGCATACCGCCAACATTAACATCATAGTAAAGAGAAGTCGGGGTAACATCATCCCGATGTTCAGCTGCAAGTAATATTACAACATCAGTATTATCCAATAAAGTAACAAGGTTATTTTTATCAAGCACATCAGCAATAACAGTTATTTCCGAATGAAATCTACTTTGCTTCTTGTCAACATTCTGGAGGAAGTAATTGTTTTGTTTCAGAAGTTCAATAAGACGAGTACCCACAAAACCTGAAGCACCAATTAATGTTATTTTCATTATATTATTTTCTTAAAAGTTTTTTATATAGAGTTGCACGTACTGAATTAGGTATTATCCGCGCTACAAAACGTATAAATACATTCTTTATAAATTGCCATAATGATATAAAACCCATTTTTCTAATTGCATTTTGAAAATAAATTTCATCCATTGCATACTTCCATCCTCCACGCCGCTTAAACATATCTGAAGAGAGACGGAAATAAAGAAGACTATCTTGAATATTATAAAATTGAGCACGATTCATTAATAATCGTACCCACAAAAAGTAATCCTCAAAAAAAGGAAAATGCTGGTAACCACCTACAGCCCAAACTGCATCTTTACGAAACATTACAACAGGATGATTTATTGGATTTCTACTTTTTGCAAATTCATATATATCTTTATGTAATTCTGGAAGTTTTCTAGTTGACAACACGTTGTTTATATTACCTTCAAATTCTTCCAACCAAGAACCAACAACATCTATATTACAATTTTTTTCAAAAACATCTAATTGTCTTTCAAAACGACAAGGTTTAGCTATATCATCCGTATCCATACGAGCTACAAAATCATATGAACAGTATTTCAAACCTTCATTTAAAGCTTTTCCTAGCCCCTGATTAGTAGATAATTTTACTACTTTTAAAATAGATGGATACTGGGATATAAAAGAAGTAATAACGGAATCTAATTCTTTGGTTAATGGTCCATCTTGGACTAACACAACTTCGGAAGGAGGTCGTGTTTGAGAAAAAACGCTATTTAAACTTTGAGTAAAATAAATAGGAGATTCTCGGTAATAAACAGATAAAAGTACTGAAAACATTTATTTTAAATTACGAATTAAACGCACAATTTTATTATGTCCTTTCCGTCCTAACATACAATAGATAATACGATGTGTTAATCTTTTCAATGAGTATATAGCTCCCTTTTTCAGCCATTTACCATCAAAATGATGAATGCAAAAAGTATCCTCTTTTATATCTATCTTTCCAATATTATAATCTTTAGGAGAAAAATAATAATACGGTTTTATTGTAATTTCTCTTCCGGTAGTCAAATCATTTAAGAGTAAAGGAACCGGACGAGTATCAAAATGACCATCTTTCTTAATAAAAGGACGGTTCTCATAGTAATTCAAACATTCTTTTATCCATTCTAGCCCCTTTTCAGCTCCTATTACAGCAGCTTCAATATCTCCACCAGCCTCTTCTCCTAAAAACTGCTTTTGATCTAATAAATCATTAAATGTTTTTAAAACCTCAACATCCGCATCTAAATATATTCCTCCGTAATAATAAAGAGCATAAAATCGAATATAATCTGCTGCAAATGCATACTTTTTATTTTCATAAGCTTGTTTCAACCATAAGTTTGAAATTGTATCTACACGATTTGCATCCCATAATACAAAATCATACTCAGGAAGATTTTTTTTCCAAGAGTTTATACATTTCTCAACCAAAACCGGATAGGGCTCCCCACTCAACCAACAATAATGAATAATTTTAGGAATCATATCTTCTGAATTTTCACCAATAAATGTAAATAATTAAAGTCTCGTTTTATAATCGACAACATTATTAATTTCATAAAAGATAAGGTCTTAATAATCCAAAATCCTCTCAAACGATGCTTTTTAAAATAATATAATCTGCTTCGAAGCAAATGTTTTGTTTTAAATACATTTGTAGGAGAAGATTTACTTAGAAAATGTAGGATATATAGATTAGGAATTACAAAAAAAGAATATCCTAGCTGAGAAATCCTATAGCATAAATCGGTCTCTTCAAAATACAAAAAGAAATTCTCATCAAACCCTCCTACTAAATCAAAAATAGATTTTCTTAAGAACATAGCAACTCCCAAAATATGGGGAACTTTTCGTGTTCTTTCAAAATCAACAGGCAATCCTATCGAAAATTTTCTTTTTATATTATTAGATAATAATTCAATTATACCAAGTGAATTTAATGTAAAGAAAGTAGATGTTGGAAAATTCCCATACGTATTCTGTTCTGTTCTATCAGGAAAAAGTATTCTAGGAGTCACACCAGCACAGTCAATATGATCATTCATAAACAGTTCTAAATTAGCTATTACATCACTTTCTAATATTGTATCAGAATTCAATAAGAAAATATAATCATACATAGCAATACGAACTCCTTGATTATTAGCTGTACCAAAACCCTTATTTTCTAAATTTGAAATCAAAACTACATTTGGATCTACTTTTAGCAATTCATTAACTGAATCATCTGTTGAAGCATTGTCAACAACTATAATCTCATAAGGAGTCCTTAAACAATATTTTCTGATTGACTCAATACAACTTACTAATAAATCTTTTGTATTATAATTCACTATAATTATTGATACTCCCATAATCCGCTTTTATCAAATAACATAAATACACAAAAAGACAAAAATAGCAATATTGGAAACACTATTAATATGGAGACTAAACCAGTAACAGCTAATGTAGGGTCTGTTTCTAATGCAATCATTTTTATATATAATATTACGGCCAATGCTTTAATTATATGAGAATGTCCCGAGAATGCCAAGCATAGTTGTCTAAAAATACCAGTACACAGCCCTATAACAGCAGAAAAAAGACAAGAACCAGCATAGCCAAAGTATAAGAGACCAAAAACATTATGTCTAGCATTGGGTCCTGTCATAAGATCTACCGAATGTACTGATTTATATAAATCTATGCCTATAGGAGTAGGTAAATTAGCCCAATCTATCAATCTAAATGAACCTAAAAAGTCGGAAAAAAGCGCTTTAAAAGGTGAAGAATCATTTAATACAGAAAGAAGGTCATTAGGATATGCTTGCCAATATATATCACCATAAAAAACAAAGCGAGCAAGTAGTTCTATTATCGATGTTGTAAAACTCCCTAATCTTATATATAACATAAGTAGAGCTCCTAAAATAGAAATCGGAATGAGTAATTTAGTGATTCTACTTAATTCTTTCAATCCATTAGTAATTCGATTAGAGAATACGTAACAAAAATATAACACACCAATACTCAAAACCGAACTTTTACTTCCTGAAGCAACTAATACTAAAAATAAATATATAATATAAACTTTTAATATTCTCCGGAACTTATGTTTTCTCCAGAAATAGAAAACAAAATACAAAGTAAAACATCTACTTATATCTAAAAATCTTGAAAATAATCCATATCCAGTACCACCAGAAAAAGTTTCTAATCTAGACTCCATCAAAATGGGAATACCTCTTAAATATAAAGTCAGCGTTTGGCAAAATAGATCAACAAATAATGAAATAAAAAAAAAGCAATATAGAAAGTTACTTTTATTTATTATAATTACAGGATTTATGATTGATATTCTATGCTTCATTCCGATCAATAAAAAGATGATAAAAGAAGACTGCGTCAACAGATAGCTAGAATAATAATAAATTGAAATTTGATCAAGTAAAAATAAAAAAGAAACAACAGAAAAACCAAAACAAGATCCGAGTAAAGACCAAAATAGTGGATCTAATATTGAATGAATCACATTCCTGAAACAAAAATAATATATACAAAATGAAAAGACAAAAGAATATATAAACGACTGGATATTACTAGTCAACAGCGATAAAAAATCCCAATTAGTCATTTATTTAGTAGTATTATTTTTATAATATGTCGCAATCTACGATAAAGTATATAAGGAGCTGTCCATATTGGCAAATTATGTAACATTAACCTTCCCCTTCTACTTTCAAAACATCTGTCAATCTCAACAGAAGAAACACTAGTATCATTATAAATGGCAATAGTTAAAGGTATATATTTAAAAACAATATTAGGATCTTTCCAACATTGTAAATTCAAATAATAATCAGCTAAATATACATATTCTAAATTATAAGAATAATTACAAAATATTTTTTTAGAATAAAAAGTAGCTTGATGAGGAATATTTCGTGTGACCAACATAAGAGAAGAAAACTTTCCATCATATTTTTTTTGTTTTCCTATCATATATACATTCCCATAGACGATTCCTTGCTTTAAATTCAAATAAGGATAAACTTTATTAATAATATCTCGTACTAATAAATCATCAGCTCCCAAAAAATAAATCCAATCACCAGTTGCATAGGCTATTCCTTTATTCATAGCATCATAAATTCCATTGTCGTGTTCACTAACCCAATATGATATTTTACTTTGGTACTTCTTTATAATATCAAGAGTCCCATCTGTACTACCACCATCAATAATAATATATTCTATATTGACATAAGATTGTTTAATTACACTCAGAATAGTTTCTTCGATAGTAGAAACAGCATTATATGATACAGTAATTATAGAAATTTTCGGTTCAATCATAACAATCTACATCTAATAAAAAGCAAAATACCTTTAAATATATATTTATTAAAACTCAAATTACGAATAATACTTTTATATTTACTATTTGTAAACCTTCTTTTTATCAATTGTATCTTTTTAGAATTCTCTAGTATTTCTCCATACAAATATTTCCTAATAAAAAAAACCTTAGCCCACTCATAATATAAATCTAGTTGGTTAGCGACACTAAAAGATTCTTCATGTGATCTAAAATAACTATCAACACCAGAAATCGTCGATATAGAAGTATAATTTACTACAGTATTTAAAAACAACAACAAATCATTTCCTGCTCCATTTTTCTTTGAATCTAAACCATCATCATTCGGAATATCAACAATAAAACCAGCTAATATATCCTTTGTTCTAAACATTGCACAGCCCGGAGATACAGGGAAGCCCTCTCTGTTATACAATAAAATATTATTCAGATATTCAAGAACTGAATATATATTTTTTTTAAATACTACCTCCGATAAAACCATTTTTTTAGCAACTATTTGATAACCTGACAAAACAAAAGCCGTATTCTTCTCAAAAACAGATAAGCATTTCTCAACGAACTTATGTGAAATCCAGTCATCCGACCATAATATTTTTATATACTCACCCGAAGCATGTCTAAAACATTCATTCCAATTTAAAACGGGCCCTATATTAGAATCATTTTGAAATATTTTAATTCGATTATCTTTTTTCTCCCATTCATTCAAAATATCCCAAGTTGAATCTGTACTACAGTTATCAACTATAATGATCTCGATATTTTGATACGTTTGACTAATAGCAGATCTTATAGCATCTTCTATGTATAGTTCTCTGTTATATACCGGAATTACTATAGATACCAAAGGATTAGTAACAAGTGCATTCATATATTATTGCAATCTACTAATTAACACAAATTTAAACTTATTGATATTTGACAAAAACCGCATACTACTTAAACTCTTAAAATTATATCGCCTATATAAAGACCAAATATTTCTTAAAGAAAAAAGATTTCTCATATAGCCCCTATATATCTTATTTTTCATGATATATTGTTCAGGTAGTATTGAAAACCACAAAGGTATTTGATACATAAAAATATCTATAGCATTAGATTTCCAAGTTTTCTCAATTTTTCCCAGCTCTACTAGTATATAATCTGAATAAAACAAACATTTTCCAATTGCATTGCTACTCAACATTGATTCCCAAGGAATAGCAGAATATGCATGACTAGTACCAATATATTTCTCAATATCACAACGATTTATTAATCCATTTCTAATTATTACAGTACCATATGGCATTTTATCCCATAAAAAAGAGAAAGCACTCAATTTCTCTACATAAACAGTTGTTTTAAATGTCGAATCAACAGAAAGGACAATAAAATCAAAACATTGTTTTAAGTAAGATTCTATTTTCTTATAAAAATCATCTACCAAAAAATCATCATCTCCCAACATTAATGTATATTTAGAGACTTGTTTATTAAGGACATTAAGCATATTTCGATCTAGCCCTATATTAGTTTCATTTTTACAATAGAATATATAAGGATACAACTTTTGCTTTGCACATACAATATTTTCTGTTTTATCAAGAGAACAATTATCATACACTTGTACACAAACATCATATTCTTTTACAGCACTAATGACACGATCTAAAACAGTATCTAAAACATTACACCTATTATAAGTAGGTATAAAAATGGACAACAAATTATTCATTAGCTCAATAATTTCGTTAAGAATAAAGACTTTTTCTTCGTATAAATAAAATAATATATTTGAATAGGGGATAGAAAAGCGCTTAATGAGATACAAATTATCATACTCCAAATAGCTCCTTCAATAGCTAATCCTAAAGATTTAAGAAGATAAAATAATGGAAAAAATATCAAAGCAGATAAACTAGTTGAATAAACACCTAATCTAACCTTTCCAATAGCCCCAACAACACATCCAAAAATATTATTCCATATGCTTACCAATGCAAATAGGAGCATTGCCAATAATAAAGACTTGCTTATATTCAAGTCCTGCCCTAGCCAATATTCAATGACTGCTGGACCTACAAAAGCCATAATAACAGCCACTATTATTGTTAATAAAAACATAAACAAACAGTATTTTACAGATTTCTTAATCCATTTATAGTTTCCTAGTATATATGCATTTGTATAAGATGGCCATAAAGGTGTCATAAGAATACCCCACAAAAGGATTAGAATGTTATAATATTTAAAAACAATATTGTATTTAGTAACATCAGCAGGACCAAAACTATTAGCTATAAGAAAACTATTAGTCTGGAATATTACAATAGCAGATATCTGTATAATAAAAAAATTAATACCAAGAGAAAAGATTTCAGAAAAATGCTGTTTATCAGAAAATCTAATACAAGGTCTTAATTCCTTCAATTTATTAGAATATAAATAAATTGAAAAAACAAACAAAATTATCAATGGAACATATAATACTACTATTGTAAAAATAATAATAGATTTTACTCCTAAATAATTAAGAAGTATAACCCCAATAAAAGCCCCAATTTGCCCAATAAATTCTATTAATGAATTAAATCTTATATTTTGCGTGGCAGCCAATACTGGAGTTATTATTTGAAGTATAAACCTCACACAAAATGCTATAATTACCAGAAAAGCTGTTATAGTTAGATCATTATTAAATATTTGCTCAACATTCAAAAGTAGATTCCATTTAATAAAACAATTGATAATCAAAGATATCACTAATATAACAGAAAAGATTAGTGCAGAGTATACATATGATGTACTTACCAATTTTCTTGAATACTCAATATTATTTACAGCCAAAGATTCTGTCAATTTATTTTTCAATCCATTTCCGATTCCAATATCAAACAAACTTAACCACGAAACTACTGATGTCAAAGCTAACCACACACCATATATTTTTTCATCAAGGCAACTCAATAGAATTGGTACATACAATAAAGATATAATAAATGATAGCCCCTTTAACACGAAAGTATAAACAATATTCTTGCCAGTCAACTTGGTCAAAGAATCTACATTCTTAAAGAACTTCATTACTTCATTAACCAAATAAGCAGTCTATCAATCCCACTTTTTTTTGAAATCTTCGGTTCCCATCCCAAAATCCTTGTAGCTTTTTCAATATCCGCCACGAAAACCTTCTGATCACTCTCTCGCCAAGGTAATTGAGTATAGGTCATCTCAATATCAAGTTTATTCTCAAGCAGATCAAACAGTTCCAACAAAGAAAGACTGTTTTCTATACCACCTCCAATATTAAACACCTCGCCATAAGCTTTGTCAATGTCCTTTGCTGTAAAATACAAATTCACAACATCCTCACCATGAAGAACATCACGGACCTGTTTACCGGTACCCGAGATTGTAAAAGGGTCTTGCAAAGTATGATTCTTGATCTCCAGAGCTTTCTGACAGAACCAGCCAATCCATCCCTGATCGTAGGTAGCGTGCTGATTACTGCCGTACATGGAAGAATGGCGGAAAACAATCGTCTTTAAGCCATAGATACGATGAAAGTCCAGCAGGTATTGGTCGGCACAACCCTTTGAACAACCGTAAGGAGAGTGAAAATCCAAAGAAATCGATTCAGGAAAGCCATTAGGATATTCTTCGCAAACATAACGGGTAGACTCTTCCCTAAAATGCAAATACTCAAAATCACCGTAAACCTTATTCGTCGAAGAATACAGGATCACAGAATCCGGAGAATACTTACGGACAGCATCCAGTAAATTGAATGTCCCCAAAGCGTTTGTTTCGTAGTCCAACCGGGGATTGGAGATGGAGGTGGTCATCGCAACCTGACCCGCCAAATGAAAAATATAATCCGGCTGTACCTCCTTTATTACCGTTTCGACATCGTTGGTATTGCGGGTGTCATAAGGATAATATGTAAAGTCACCTTTCGTACGTAGCCACTCAAGATTGGAAGCACTCCCATAACGAAATAAATTGTCCAAGACAAAGAGTTCTTCACCTCTCTTCAGCACCTCGGCTGCAAGATTGCTCCCTATAAAACCGCATCCGCCGGTTATCAAATACTTCATAGTTATTGTTTTAAATAATCAGTTAGTCTTTTTTCGTTATCAAAATGGATATTGCATCCTGTTATTGATGATAGTTTAGCTATGGAGCATTTAAGATCCATAGCTTCATTCTCCCGATAGGGTAAAGCACCGTAATTCACATCCGATGACGAATGAAGAGATGCTTTACAATGCTCGATAATCTGTTTCAAAGAAATACTTTCTCCGCTACTCACGTTCACAATCTCCCCAAGACATTTGAAATAGTTCTGTAAAAGGGATCCTATTGCACAAGAGAAGTCATCCACATAAATAAAATCTCTTTTCTGTTCACAGGGGGAAACATTCAAAGGAAGCCCGGATCTCAGTTGCCCGACAACATAGGGGATGAATTTATCCTTATTCTGAAGCGGGCCAAACAAATTACCGGGGCGGACAACCATTATCGGAAAGCCATAATTCCGATACAGCATCATGGAGGTATTGGTTGTCAATTGCTTGACCAAGGCATACGGAGAGTTAGGGCACTCACGGTCTTCCTCCCGAAAGGGGGATTGTTCAGAACCATACTCTTCAGAACTACCGAACTGAATAAAAAGTTTCAACGAGGATTCTTCTTTGAAACGTTCATACAGATTGAGAAGAATCTTCAAGTTGGACGAAATTAGTTCATCAAACAAGGACATATTCCGCTCCGCTGTCACCACCGAAGCAAGATTTATGATATAATCAGGTGATGGCATATCCTGTGGAATCCGTTGACTTACCAAATCCAGTTCCGTTGTTTCAATGGAGGGATAAGATGTAAAGAAGGGCTGATCGATATACTTATCAAATACATGCACATGATATTTTTGAGACAGGTATTGTGCCAGGTTCTTGCCGATAAAGCCACTCCCTCCAATCAGAAATACTGTTTCCATCTTATTTCTGTATAAAATTAACTATCTGTTCAACACAAACATCATATACCTCTTCTTCCCGGTATCTTTTATACCAGTCCACCGTCAACTCAACCGTCTGCTCAATATTCATCTTCGGTTCCCAACCTAAACGGAATTTTGCCTTCGAAATATCCAGCATCAACAACTTCGCTTCATGCAACGCATGCGGATCAGAAAGGTCACGAAGTTCACCGGAACCGTAATTATTCACTACTTCCGTAGCCACATCCCATACAGTAGAGATTGACTCGGCTCTCGGACCGAAGTTCCAGCCTTCACAGTATCTCGTAGGATCACTCCACATCTTCTGCGCAAGCAGCATATAACCACTCAACGGTTCAAGTACATGCTGCCAGGGACGGATAGCTTTCGGACTTCGGATATCGATAGCCGCTCCAGATTCCAAAGCCTTGATGCAGTCCGGAATGATACGGTCCAAGGCCCAGTCTCCACCACCGATAACGTTACCAGCTCTTACACTGGCGATGGATTTTCCGTGTTTATCGTATTGCTCGGGGTGAAAGAAAGAACGACGCCATGAAGCAATAGCAATCTCAGCGGCTCCCTTGCTACTGGAATAAGGGTCATAACCGCCCATAGGCTCGTTTTCACGATAGCCCCAGATTTGCTCTTTATTCTCGTAACATTTATCTGTGGTAATCATCACACCTACCTTCACGCTATCCGTAGAACGGACTGCCTCAAGAACATGGATTGTTCCCATTACATTGGTTTCGTAGGTTTCAACAGGGATGTCATAACTCAAGCGAACCAGAGGTTGGGCAGCAAGATGAAAAACAATCTCAGGTTGATATTCCTGAAAGATAGCCTTTATACGCTCACCATCGCGGATATCGGCACGAAGGTCGGCCTTAATTTTCTCGCCGATACCGGAAAGTACGAAATTGTCTCGAGCCGTAAAAGGGGCTTGAGCCACACCAATCACCTCGGCCCCCAATTCATGCAACCAGATGGAGAGCCAGCTACCTTTAAAACCCGTATGACCGGTGACAAGGACACGTTTGCCCCGATAAAAATTATCAAATATATCAATTCCCATATGGCTTACCACACTTTCCAGGGAGCGACTCCCTGATCCCACATTTCATTCAATTCTGTATTGTCTCTCAGAGTATCCATCGGTTTCCAGAAACCCGTATGACGGAAAGCGTGCATCCGGCCCGCCTTGGCTATAGACTCGAGGGGTTGCCGCTCAAAGATGGTGGAGTCACCCTCAGGGATATAATCGAACACTTCGGGTTCACACACAAAATAGCCCGCATTGATCCAGTTACGGTCCCCGTCGGGCTTCTCCTGGAAAGAGAGGACCTTGTCCGTATCGAGATCGAGCTGCAGGGCGCCGAACTTACCACCGGGTTTGTAGGCCGTAAGGGAAAGGAGGCAGCCCGAAGACTCGTGAGCCTTCAGGGTATCACCGATGTTCAGGTCGGTGACACCGTCACCATAGGTCAGCAGGAAACGTTCGTTCCCGAGATATTTCTGTACACGCCGGATACGCCCGCCCGTTTGGGTGTTCAGCCCGGTATCGACCATCGTGACTTTCCAGTTCTCGGAATGGTTGTCCAGAATGGTGGTCGTATTGTTGGAAAGGTCCACGGTCATATCGCTGTTATGACGGAAATAGTTGGCGAAATACTCCTTGATGATATATTGTTTATAACCGCAGCAGATCACGAAATCGTTGATGCCATAATGGCTATAGGTTTTCATGATATGCCAGAGGATGGGTTTACCACCGATCTCCACCATAGGTTTGGGGATCAGGTTAGTGGCTTCGCTCAGGCGGGTGCCGAAGCCACCGGCTAAAATGACGGCTTTCATTATGCTTGACAGATTACTGAAGGTTAATAACCGGAAATTACTTACGGGAAGAGACAAAGTCACGGATCGTACCGATCATGTGGTCGAGCATGGCACGGGTCATACCCGGATAGACACCGATCCAGAGGGTATGATTCATAACGTAATCAGTACCTTCCAAATTGCCGATCACGCGGTATCCCTCACCCGTGGAGCGCATTTCATCAAAGGCGGGATGCTTCAGTAGGTTGCCCGCAAACAGGTTGCGTGTCTGGATCTTCCTGCTCTCCAGGTGTTGGGAAAGGTCGTTACGGGTGAAGCCCGCATCTTCCTTCACCGAAATAAGGAAGCCGAACCAGCTCGGGTCGGAGTTCTTCTGCGCTTCGGGAAGGATAAGGCCAGATGTACCCGCAAGGCCTTCTTTCAGGTAGGCGAAGTTCGACCGCCGGGCTTCGACAATGGAGTCCAGCTTCTCAAGCTGGGCACAGCCGATGGCGGCCTGCATATCGGTCACTTTCAGGTTATACCCGAAATGGGAATAGACATATTTATGGTCGTAACCTACCGGGAGGTCGCCGAACTGTTTGCTGAAACGGTATTTGCACGTGTTGTCAACACCCCCGATGCACCAGCAGTCACGGCCCCAGTCACGGAAAGAGTTGACCAGTTTGTGCAGCAGAGGATCATCGGTATAGACAGCACCGCCCTCTCCCATCGTCATGTGGTGTGGAGGATAAAAGCTACTTGTGCCGATATGGCCGATCGTACCTGTTTTCTTTTCTACACCGTCGATTGTATAAGTAGAGCCAAGGGCATCACAATTATCCTCTACCAACCAGAGGTTATGTTTATCACAGAAATCTTTGACAGCCTGCAAATCAAACGGGTTACCCAAAGAGTGGGCAATCATTATCGCTTTAGTTTTGGGAGATAATGCGGCTTCCAGTTGAGTCACGTCGATATTGTACTCGGGGATGGTGACATCCACAAAAACAGGGACCGCACCATACTGGATGCAGGGGGTCACGGTTGTGGGAAAGCCGCAGGCTACCGTGATCACTTCATCACCCCGCCTGATTCTGCGCTCACCCAACTGCGGCGAGGTCAGGGCCATAAAGGCAAGAAGATTGGCCGAAGAGCCCGAATTGGTCAGGGAGCAATATTTAACACCCAACCATTCGGCAAAACGGATTTCAAACTTCCGGGCCCACGGACCGGCGGTCAGCCAGAAATCAAGGGATGAGTCAACCAGGTTCACCAGTTCGCGGTCATCAAAATAACGGCCGCCATAGTTGACAAAACTCTTACCGGGTTCGAAAGAGCGGGAGGACCCGTGAACCTCTTTGTAGTATTCCCGGGTTAAATCGAGAATTTGTTGCTTTAATAGATCTTTTTGAGACATATCATATAATTATTTATTTATTTCATTTCTGTTTTTTATCTCTTACCCTGTCGAACCATAAATTCAGTCCCACCCACACAGCAATATCCGCCAAAAGCATCACCGTGTTGTCAATCACCGGAACCAACAGAATATTCACCGCACTAAACGCACAAGAAATCAGCAAGATCGTTATCATCGCCTTTCTTGGTGTGAAACCCATTGCCAGGAACTTATGATGAATATGGTTCTTGTCCGGTTCGAAAGGGCTCTTGCCACTGCGAACACGAACCATCACCACACGGATCACATCGAATGCAGGGACAATCAGCGTACTGAAAGCAATCACGAAAGCACCTTCGGTATACGGGGTGACATCCGGATTGTACTGGCTGTATTTGATGGCAAGGAAAGAGAGCACATAGCCCAAAGTCAGGCTGCCCGTATCACCCATAAAAATCTTACGGGCACGTTCCGCACTGCCGAAGACGTTATAGTAAAAGAAAGGGACCAGCACACCGAACGTGGCAAAGGCGAGCATGCTGTACGTCCAAAGTTCTTTCTGCATGAACAGGAAGCCGAAGACAAGCAGGGCAACGCTGCTCAGACCGGAGGCAAGACCGTCGATACCGTCAATCAGATTGATGGCATTGGTGACAAAGACAACCAGAAGAACCGTAAAAGGCATACCTATCCAGGCAGGAAGGGCATACAGGCCGAAAAGACCGTAGAAGTTATTGATCCAAAGGCCGGCCAGGGGAAAAAACGAAGCACAGATGATCTGGATCACAAATTTCTGACGGTAGCGCACTCCGACAAGGTCATCGGCAATACCCGTCAGGTAGAGCAAAGTCATCCCGCAGACCAGAAACAAGCACTCGGGCAACAAGTACACCGCACGGAGGGCGGGAACATCATAACCCATCAGGATGCGAAGGGCGAACACGCCACAGGAGGAAAGCAGGATGGTGGGGAAGAAAGAGACACCGCCCAAACGGGGAATGGCACGTTTATGAACCTTGCGCTCACTCGGCATATCGAAAAGCTTCTTCCGCAAAGAGATAAGCAGGATGCGGGGAATGATAAGCCGGGCAACCGAAGCAGAGATGACAAAAGCCAATATGATGAAAAGGATATTCAAGGCAAAGGGGATTTAGGTTATATACAGTGTTGTGTCGAAAAAGAAAAGAGTTTACTCCTCTACTTCCCAGTTGGGATAAGGATTCTCTTCAAGACTGCGGAGTTGTTCGGCAATCTCACATTCATCGCCGGAAAGGGTACGCTCTCCCCAGCTGTCGATGATGCTATGCGCCTCACGGGAGAGGTCGTCGTCAAAGACTTCACCATAGCAATAAGTCAGAAGGCGCACCTTCAGCAAGGAAGCGGGCAAGCGGTCGAGCACTTCCCAACAACGGTTCAGGATCTGCTGGATGCGGACTTCCTTGTCACCGTTATTGTAGATCGTCGCGTTATAACCCATCAGAAGCGAAAGGCACAAACGGGCTTCTTCCTCGTCGGTGGAGCCATGATGGGGATATAAAGTATTGGCACGGCTGAGTACATCACCGTTCAACCGGCTGAAGTGGTCGCTGTAGATGGGGCTGCCATCGGAACCGAGATAAAGAAGTTCGTGCGCCAAGGTGTACAAAGCGGTAATTTGAGAATCTAAAGAGTTCATGGAAATATTTACAATTTACGATTTATTGTCTGCTATTTTACTGTTTAAAGATCGAGCGGCTCGATTAGAGAGGGATGGATGTAGGTGGTGGCAACGGCCATGACACCCTGGATGGAAACCATCACACGCCGATCGTTTTTCACACGGATAAACTCACCCTCGACACCGGCAAAGATGCCTCCTGTCACACGCACACGCTGCCCTTTACGGAAAGCTACGGCTGAGGGTTCGAGATAGACCAGTTGCTGGTCGTAACTGCCGGCAACCGCCATGAAGCTGCGCATCTGGGAAGTGGGGACAACAATGGGCTGGCGGCTTTCACGATCCATGATATAACGGATCGGAAGGGTCATGCCCATCTCGTCTTTGATACGATCGATACGTTCACGGCTCGAACGGATAAACACCAGGTTGTGGACCGCAGGAACCAATTTACGCACGCGGCGCTCGTTCTTGACGATGTATTCGTAGTGCATGGGGATAAAATTCTCGATACATTCGCCATCGAGATACTCTTTTAAAGCAAGCTCACGGCTGTAAGTGACACGAACGGCATACCAAAACAGCTCTGGGGATTCCTTCACAAAAGGATGTTCTTTGGGGACACCGGAGTACGAAAGTACCTCCCGGTCAGGTGATGTAATGCGAATATCAGTCTTGCTTGCATTCATGTGATCTCAAAACCCTCCCCTATCACAGTAGAAGGATGCTGAAATGTTATGTGACCGCCTCAAAAAACAGCCGATTTCGTAAAAACGCTGATTTTAAAGACTAATTAGCTATGAACGAAGATATTAGATACGGTTTATGTTTCAAAAAACGTTCGTTCAATGGAACATCATTTTTGATGAAATTCAGAACCGGACAAAAAGAAAAATTCAAAAAGAAAATCTATTTTTTTTAGATTCCAATAATTCATTGATTTACAGTATCATGAAGAAGATAAAAATAGAATAAATGAATTTATTTATAAAAATATTTTGCTATAGTAAAAATACTGTTTACCTTTGTTCCATTGAACGAACGTTTTTTGAAACACGCCTTCTTTTCTTTACAATTCGATTTTCCTGAAGCTTAATATATTATATATAATCGCGCGTACGCCCATGCGCATAATCTTTTCTTTTTTAATCTATTTCACTCCGTTAAGTAAATAGGTCAGGTATACCTTACCTATTTGTTTGACGGAGCGAAACATCAATATAAAATAAACAATATACGCGTATATATAGAAATATCCATATAAGAACCACTAATTTTGCATTCGTAATAAAAAAACTTATTAGACGAAATGAGCAAAAAAAACCGAATGAAGGAGTGGTATTAAACATGGGAAATACCCCTTACGTAGTAATCGTCAATGAAAAAAGTGACGAAGGACAGAAAGTGTTGGAAGCACTGGAAGAAAACATAGAAAAGATGGATATAGGCTCGCATAGGGAGCTTGTCATCTTCTTTTTCGTATGGCTGAACCATCAGCAAAAAGATCCCAAAAAGAGAAAAAACATACGGGAACTGGCAAAGATCATGCACCGGTCACTGTTCTTCGGACAAAAACACAACAGCAACGAGGAGATGAAGCCGGATTCCATTGAAACTGAGATATTTAAGATACTAAGGATATTAAAAAGCATGAAAAAAGCGGAAGATAAAGACTTGATTATAAATCTATTAGACGATATCAGCCTGTTTCTGGATGAAAACGTCTAACAGGGGTACAAAAAAGACCCGTACTTTTGCAATCAAAGATTTATGTTAAACTTAAAAAATGAAAGATGAAAAGCATTAGTATTACCACTTACAGGGGTTTCAGCAAAGTAAAAGGGAAATGTTCACTGCAGGAATTGATCGGATGGGTACGGAGCAGACAATACGCCAACCTGATAGAGAAAATAGGAAGGCTGGTCAGTGAAGGAAAAACCAAGGAGGCGGAGAATGTGAAGCGGCAACTGGACTACTTCACCGTCACGGCAAACTATCATGAATGCAGGCTGGCGCACAGCATAGCCGCATACAACGACACCAGCACCATCGACATCGACAAGCTGCGGGAAGAGGAACTGGAACGCATACGGGCTCTGATAGAAGCCGACGAAGCGACGCTCGCCTGTTTCCTCACCGCCAAGCAGCACGGTTTCAAAATTCTGGCTTACCTGACAGACCTTGAGGCGGAGGCGTGGAGAAACTCGTTCTTCAAGACAGCAACCATCACCTACGACAGACTGGAACAGTATCACGCAGGCATCTACGAACTGACCCGGAAACACTACGAGAAACTGCTGCAAACAGAGGTGGACACCAGCGGAAAAGACTTGTCGAGAGGTGTCTTCGCCTCGTATGACCCGAAGGCGTTTTACTCTGCCGAAAGGGTGGCACGCATCCCCGAGCGGACACTCACCATCGAAGCTCCCGAACCTGCACAAAGGGGAAGGAAGAAAAAGAAAGAACCCGAAACGGGACAGACGGGAGATATCAGCGCCTATACGTGTATGGAATTCAACAAATGCCTCTGCTCCACGCAAAGGCTGATGAAATATACGGAAGGAAGCCGCAATTCGTTCCTCTTCACCCTGGGAAACAAATGTTTCCGAAAAGGGCTCGAAGAGTCGGAAGTGAAGCGCCTGGCGGCGGAAAGGCTGGGAGACGGAGGAGGGATGGACACGGACACACCCATCGGAAACGCCTACACATATACCGACAGGACGGAACGGGCAGAGGAGAAGAAAAAGATACCACTCGTGGAACAGGTGATAGATTATCTGAACAAGAATTATGCTTTCAGGCGAAACACGGTGCTCGACCGCCTCGAGATGTGCGACTTATCCCAAACGGAAGAGAAATCTTTCTATGCCATGCGGAACAAGGATTTCAACTCCATCTTCCTGAACATCAGCAGACAGGGCATAGCTTATCCGCTCAACAGCCTGAAATCGGTCATCGACTCGGACTATTCACCGGAGTTCAACCCCTTCACGCACTACTTCGAAGGAAATGCCCGGTGGGACAGGAAGACTGACCACATCAGAAAACTGGCGGACACCATACAGGCGGAAGATCAGGAGTTCTGGAGGGAGGGATTCCGGCGGTGGATCGTGGCCATGGTGGCCTCGGCCCTCCGACCGGGCAAAGCAAACCAAGAAGCACTGGTGTTGCACGGAGCACAGGGAAAAGGAAAAAGTACCTGGATAAGGCATCTGCTGCCTCCGGAACTGGCAGAATATTACCGAAACGGAATGATAGATCCGGCAAACAAGGACGACCTCTTACTGCTGTCCACCCGCCTGCTGATCAACATGGAAGAGTTTGAGGGTGTGAAGACGGGGGACATCGCCGAACTAAAACGAATCATCGGGCAAGAAAACGTCACCATCCGGAAAGTATATGACACCCAGGCACAACTGTATCCACGCAGGGCATCGTTCATCGGAAGCACCAACAACATGCAGTTCCTCAAGGATTACGGAGGAAACCGGCGCTTCCTGGTCATTCCTGTAAAGACCATCGACTACCGCACCCCGGTAGACCACAAAGGGGTGTACGCGCAGGCGGTGCAACCGATAGAGGACGGTTTCCGCTATTGGTTTGAAGGAAACGAGATAGACGACATCAACACCCGAAACGAACGCCACCGCATGAAAGACCCACTGGAAGAGAACCTGTATGTTTACTTCCGTCCGGCAGGAGAAAAGGACTTTGAGGTGAAATGGAAACCCGCCGCCGCAATACTGGCTACTCTATCTGTATACGGACGGACACAGGCCAATGCGCAAACGCAACAAGTGTTGGTACAGATTCTGGAAAGGGATGCCTTCGGCAAGCGTGTAAACATCCATGGCATCACGGAGTATGCCGTAGTGGAACTCACACAACAGGAGGTGAGCGAAAACTTCAGGAAAAGGGATAAGGGAAAGGAAATGGATGAACTCCCGTTTTAAAAGTACCGGAGGGAAGGAAATAGAAGAGAAATGCCCCGTAAGAATATATGTAATCGAAATAACATATATTCTTACGGGGCAGGACATATATTGGCGTTTTATTGACAAAAAGTTCCCCTTTGGCATTTAAAAACCAAAGTTCAATAGAGTTTATAATAACGCTGGCAAAAATATTCATCTTTGTGAAATCAAAAAAGCTTTCTGGTGAACTCGCTAAAGGCAAAGGTGAAAGATCTTATTTCCACATATGACGCTGTTGTATAGCCGCTGATTACAGAGTGAAATTAATTTAATTTATTCCATATACATAGTATACATCATATATATATTATATATCTTTGTAGAAAATACTCAAGTTTATGGAAACAGTAGCATTACAAAAGAAAAGAAAGAATATTGATCTGCCAGTGGAAACATTGCAAAAACTCTCCATTATGGCAGCTTCACAGGGTAAAAGCTTGAAGGCATTCATTGAAAGCCTTCTGGTTGCAAAAGCTAATGCTGTGTGCGTTGAAGTTTCTACCAATCCGAGTCCAAGTGGGGACGGATGGTTTGATGATCCTGATAATATGGCATCTGTTATGCGTGGTATTGAGGATGCAAAACAAGGAAGGACTAAAGCATATACAATAGACGAGATGAGAAAAATGTTGGATATATGATTTATAAACTTGTTTTGACCGAAGAAGCCGAAAAACAATTGCTTCAATGGAGGAAATCAGGGCAGAAAAAAGATTTTCAAAAGATTCTCTCTTTATTTCAGGAGTTGGAAAAACACCCTACTACAGGAACCGGTCAGGTAGAAGCTCTCAAAGGAAGTCTTTCAGGTTATTGGAGCCGGAGAATTAATAAACACTTTCGGATAATCTATACAATACATGAAGAGATCGTAACGGTAGAAGTCATTTCTGCGAGGAGTCATTATGGGGATAAATAACATGAAAATGTGAAGCCCATCTCCTAAATTCAACACCACGTTTAGCCTTTACTCTAAAACCAACAGATATAATCATACTAAGATTATAATGTTCTGTCTGATAAACTTTACCCTCAGCAGTTGCCGCAAATTTTGCGGCAACTGCTGAGGGTAAAAAATTAGCGATGTATTCGAATATCCATAATCCACTAATTATTCATTATTTTTCCAGCACCTTATGCTCCCGGTTCTCCCATATATCGAAAGATCAGACGAACTTCCTTGGGCGTAAATGAATGGCGGTATTTATAGTATCCCACCTCCTCGAGCGCAGCCATCAGGAGTTTGTTGTGCCGCATCCAACGGCTGAGATTATTGAGGGCGGCATTTTCAGACAAATGGGGTGCATAAAGCAGAGCCAACTCGACTTTTGTATATACACGGATAGGAAACTCTCTCTCGTCATCTTCTAAATCTTTCATGTTTTTCAATTTTAAATTAATAAATAATCGGAACTTTACAATAGCATAAAGATAACAAAAACAAACGACATATCATAGCAGAAGTCATACTATTTCACAAAACATTCATTGATTTTCAATCTTTTATCCATACCGCCTCAACCCACGTCAACAAGCACAAAGCAGAGGTTACAAAGCGGTATCTTTGACATACCGGAAGAAAGGGAAAGAGCTCGTCCGACCTTCCGGATGCATTCTTAATTATTAACCATAAAAAACTATCAGACAATGGCAGTTCCATACAAAAAAATCGCGAGAAAAGATCCGCGAAAAACGGATGCTATAGAGAAATTTTATCCGCAACTGGTCACTTTAGGCCAAAGCGCAAGCCTGGAAAGCATTGCGTACGAAATGAAGGAGAAAAGTTCGTTATCATCGGGAGATATTAAAAGCGTACTCACCAATTTTGTAGAAGCGATGCGCACCTCCCTCTATAACGGACAATCAGTCAATATCCGGGATTTTGGAGTATTCAGCCTTTCGGCACGCACCAAAGGGGTGGATACGGAAAAAGAATGTACGGCCAAAAACATAATGGCAGTGAAAATAAACTTTCGTCCGTCATCGAGTGTACGTCCGAACCTGACATCGACCCGGGCCGGTGATAAAATCGAATTCATCGATATCAAAGCCGCACTGGAAGGTAAAGAATCTGAAAAAGGTGGAGACGGAGACATTGTGGATGACCCGACGGCATAAATCAGGATTACATAGAAAGGAGGTGTTGAAGAAATGAAAAAGTCAGGCTGGAGTACGGTTCTAAAGATAATGATCGCAGTGGCATCTGCCATACTGGGAGTCCTTGGAGGTAATGCAATGAACTTGTAGGCAACGAAAACTAAATGGGAGAGGTGATATCCGCGTGGTATCACCTTTCCCATTTAGTTTTCATACTATCAACCGCTCCTGATCTTATTTTGCTACCATCACCTCGACATCATATCCCATAAACAATCCATTCTCGACAACTCCTGTGATTGATTTTATCTCTTTCTCGAGAGACGAATGAATATTGCCGAACCAGGCATCGAGAATCAGATTTCCATTTTCGGTAATTACAGGACCGTCTTTACCTTTAGCAAGCCTCAACTCCGTACGCAAAGCTCCCATAGTAAGCACTTCCCGCTCCACATAAGGCAGAGCCATCGGAAACACTTCGATAGGAACAGGAAAACGGCTTCCCAGAAAAGAAACCTGCTTGCTTTCGTCCACCAAAATGAAAGTGCGATTACTGCTGCATATCAAAAGTTTCTCCTTGAATAACGCTCCGCCTCTACCTTTGATCAGGTTATGATCGGGATCTACTTCATCGGCGCCGTCGAACGTCCAATCGGGGCGACACATCCATAAAGTAGTCTGCGGAATGCCTAAACGGACACACTCCATCGATATCTCCATCGAGGCAGGGATCACGGTGACATGCAGATTCTCCGTACGTATCCTTTCGGCAATAGCGAGCAATGCCAGATATACGGTCGATCCGGAACCTGCCCCAATAATCTCCCCTTCTTGCACACGCATGGCAATCATACGGGCTAACTGCTCCTTACTCTCCCGGTTGGTGATCGTGTCCGACCATTGGAGATGCTCCACCAAGCTACTTTCCCATTTCATACTAACACTTGTTTATAACAGGTAACAACTTATTTCACCCTACGGTTCAGTTGGTTATTGGCTTTTGAGGGCTTTGATTTTCCGATCCGTTTACCGGAAGGTTTCTTACCTCCCGAGGCTTTGGGCCGTCCGCTACCCGGACGGGCACTGCTATTTCCGCTCTTCTTCATAAAAATCTTCATTATAATATTTGCCTAAATATCTGCGGGCTATAAAATCCCAGTTCTCGTGCAACACCCTCCTGCCATCCTCAAAAGGAAAAGTGACCTCGGACAATAAATCATGCTGCATGGCATAGTGCAACAAGTCGATGGGACAAAGTCCGGGAACATAAAGCAACTCGGCCCCTTCTTGTTCGGCAATCCCGGGATTATATGTCGAGTTTCGTTCATCCCAGAAACAAGCACCGATATTGGGAGCAAGCAAGATGCCTTTCGGATTGGCAAAAAATACAAAATTTTCTTCATCGACCAATTCGGGCATTAACGAATCGTCTTCGTCGGCCCACTCCAACGCATCGACACAGAAACGGCGCAAGCCCGCATAATCCTCAAAATAGACAAGCTGCTTCCCTTGGGTGGCATTCAGGAACTTGGTCACATCATGGGGAAGCTCCATTTCCGGGAAAATATCCAAAACAGGTCCCGGAGGCGGCAACAGGGCACGAATCTCCGGAAGCCAGTCCATCGACTCGTCATCGGTAAGAGGGGCTTGTTCAAAATGGGCTTCAAGTAGCGCATAAATATCAGTCGCAAGTCGAAGCAGAGATTTATCCGTCGGATTCCAAGGAACCGGAGAATCGTCTGTGACAGGAGAAAGAAGCGACCATAGCAGGAACGACACATCCTCAAAATTTATTTCATCATCGGCATACGCCCCTGTCAGGGTATAAAAGGGCAGAAAACGCCCGTACAACCGCTTGTGCAACCGGATGAACTTATTCCATCCACCGGAATTATTCACACAATCTTCCAGATACCAGGTGAAATAAAGAACGGCCCGGTTTTTATGAATCATCTGTCCGGTAAGCTCCGACTTCTCAAATAGGGGCAGCAGCCTGTTGGCAAAATCGACATACCATTGATCGGTATCTGCCGATTGCGGACGCGGATGGACTTCCATCCACAGTTGACGATATATTTTTTGCAGTTTCATGAATTGGAGTGTTGATTTACGGAAACAAATGTACTTCTTTTCTGATAAGATTGGCTACATTTGCACCAATTTATGAACTTTACGGCAATGGATATTACGCTCAGAACGCTCACGGAAAACGACTTGCCTTTTGTAAAAGACATCTACGACTATTATACCCTCCACACGACAGTGGTGTACTTTGTACACTGCGCCAGCATCGACGAACTAAAAAACTACATCCCCGTAGGCGATCCCGTCTACCGGTCGTTCATCATTGAAACTCCCGAAGGAGCACCCTGCGGATTCTGCTATTTCGCACGCTTCAAGCCCCGAGAAGCCTTCCGCATCTCGGTAGAGCTGACCCTCTACCTGAAACCGGAGTTTACAGGAAGAGGATATGGAAAACAAGCCATACTCCGACTGGAAGAGATCATCCGCCAAGAAGGCTTCAGCAACATAATGGCACTGATTTCGGGAGAGAACGAAGCCAGCATCCGCCTGTTCGAAAAATGCGGTTTCGAATGTTGCGCAAACATCCGGCAGGTAGCGGAGAAGTTCGGCAAAAAACTGGATTTGAGGATGTATCAGAAAATTATTTCAGACAATTCACATCTCACTCCCTGAAAGCCGATGATAGAAACACATCCACACAAGAAGTTCTCTTCAAATCTGAAAGCACGATTAGATAAAGAACTATAAGTGAGCAAACATTGTGTGGCAATATTTGTATATACAAGAAATTATCGGTACTTTTGCCACAGAAATCAGAAGAAGAGCAGTAATGAAAACGGTTAATCAAATTATTGGAGAGAATCTAAAAAAAATTAGAGAGTTATCCGGTTTTACACAAGAACAAGTAGCCCAATCTATTAAGATAGAACGCTCTACTTACAGTAATTATGAAGGAGGAACCAGAGAGATTCCTTATACCATTTTGGAAGATATCTCAAATTTATTCGGTTGTGAACCTTTTATATTGTTTGAGGACAATGTTCAGACGAATAATGAAATTATGGCTACAGCTTTCAGAATTTCAAATTTAGGAGAAAATGATTTGAAAGAAATAGCAGCTTTCAAGGATATCGTAAAGTCTTATCTCAAAATGGAACGCATTGCCCAAAATGAAGCCGAATAAGTTTATCATAGAGAAGCAAGTCTCAGAGTTTCGTATGGACAATGGACTTAGCGCTACGGAGCCTATCACTTTGAAAAGTTTACTTTTGAAACTAAACATACTCACTGTTTTCAGACCTTTATCCGACAACTTCTCAGGAATGTGTTTGAAAGATAATTCAGAGCACCGTTTCATGCTTATCAATTCTAATCAACCACGAGGAAGGCAACACTTTACGATAGCTCACGAATTATACCACCTTTATATAGAGAAAAAACCGACTCCTCACAAATGTAATCCGGGATGTGCCAGCAAAGATCCGATAGAACAATGTGCCGACATGTTTGCTTCCTCTCTATTAATGCCGGAGGGCGGTATATGCCAGTTAATACCCGAAATGGAATTAAAAACCAAAAACATTTCGATGGCAACAGTCCTAAAACTTGAACACTATTTTTCCGTTTCCCGTTCCGCTTTATTGTATAGATTACAAAATATCGGACTTATAACAGAAAGTACACGTTCCAAATTGGCAGAAATAAAAGTAAAATACTCTGCCAAATGTTTCGGATATGACACAGCTTTATACGAACCGGCCAACGAAGGACTGGTTATCGGTGATTTTGGTGAAAAAGCCCGCAAGCTATTCGAACAGGAAAAAATTTCAGAAGGTCACTATATAGAGTTACTCCATAAAATAAACATCAATGGAACACAAGAAAACGAAGATAGTACTCGATGCTGATGTAATTATCCATTTCATGGAGGCTAATTATTTCTCAATATTACCCGATATATTTCCTGAGTACGAATACTTGATATTGGATGTGGTATATAATGAAATTTCCCAAAATTCCGGTACAAAAGATTTTATAGATAAATATCTCCATTTCTTCCATAAATTGAAAAAAGAAGTTTTTTCCCCAAAGAGGGAATCAATGAAAGAGTTCTTTTTATTGCAACGCACTCTGGGAAAAGGAGAAAGTGCATGCATGATCTATTGCAGGGACAACCGAGACGTATTGGGAAGCAGTAACCTGAAAGACATAAAAGAATATTGCTCCAAGAATAATATTACCTATCTGACTACACTTGATTTTTTATATTATGCTTACTGCAGAAAGAAAATGACAGAGCAGGAGTGTAAGGAATTCATGCAGGAAGTAAATAATGCGGGAAGCAAACTTCCAATCATCGATATAACCCAATATACATGTACCGTACAAATTTAAACTCACACATTTCAAGAAAACAAGGCCAACACAACGACAAAGCCCTATCGCAGATTACATAAACAATCACATTCCCTTCCTCTGCGCTGTAACTCTATTATGCAATCTGCGACAGCAATGCGCCCCCCTCTGTCCGTTCTCAAAGTCTTTTTAAAGCCAGCTTAATGACTTTCTCCACCGGAGCATCGGGTTCTTCTTTCAATATGGCAAGCACCGCCTTCTGTGAAGGTGCAGCGGCAAATCCGAGCATGGTCAATGCAGCGATGGCCTCTTCCTGTACTTCCGCATTCATTGCCGGCAACAAAGCACCGGCAGCACCTCCCACGGCAGTTGCAGCCATGGCACCGGTTTTAATTTTATCTTTCAAATCGACAATGACACGCTGTGCGGTCTTCAGTCCGATACCTTTCACCGTCTTCAGCATATTGGCATTTTCGGTACTGATCACATTCACCAGTTCGGCCGGTGAAAGAGCAGAAAGAATCATACGGGCCGTGTTTCCTCCAATACCCGAAACGGAAATCAGCAGCAGGAAAAGTTCCCGTTCCTGCTTGTCGGCAAAGCCATATAAAACGTAAGCATCTTCGCGGATGGCTTCGTAGATATAGAGTTTACAACTGCTCTTACCCTGAATGGCAGAATAAGTGTTGAGTGATATATTAACGGCATATCCTAATCCGTTACAATCGATAACTGCGGTTGCCGGACTCAGTTCGGCAATTTCGCCTTTGATGTATTCTATCATAATGGTTATAATCAGAACGCAAAGATAATAAATATTGTGCTTCACGAACCTTGAATAACAAAAACTAACTTTAACACCCTTAAGAGACCTGAAAACAAAGAAAATGACTAATTTTGCAACCGAAATAAAGAAATGTGTTAAACAAAACCAATAAAAAGATGAAAAAAGTAAGAGCAGCCATCGTAGGTTATGGCAATATTGGTCGTTATGTGCTGGAAGCCCTCCAAGCGGCTCCCGATTTTGAGATAGCAGGTGTGGTTCGTCGTGCAGGTGCCGAGAACAAACCGGCTGAACTGAATGATTACGCAGTAGTTAAAGATATAAAGGAACTTCAGGGAGTAGACGTGGCTATTCTTTGTACTCCGACCCGCAGCGTTGAGAAATACGCAAAAGAGATTCTCGCAATGGGCATCAACACAGTAGACAGCTTTGATATTCATACAGGCATCGTTGACTTGCGTCGTGAACTGGGTGCTTGCGCCAAAGAACACGGAGCTGTATCGATCATCTCGGCCGGATGGGATCCGGGAAGCGACTCGATCGTACGCACCATGCTCGAAGCAATTGCCCCCAAAGGAATCACTTACACCAACTTCGGTCCGGGTATGAGTATGGGCCATACGGTAGCCGTCAAAGCTATCGATGGAGTGAAAGCGGCTTTATCGATGACTATCCCTACCGGAACAGGCATTCATCGCCGTATGGTATACATCGAACTGAAAGACGGATATAAATTCGAGGAAGTGGCAGCAGCCATTAAATCGGACGCTTATTTCGTTAACGACGAGACACACGTAAAACAAGTGCCGAGCGTAGACGCACTGCTGGACATGGGACACGGTGTAAACCTGACCCGCAAAGGTGTATCCGGAAAAACCCAGAACCAACTGTTCGAATTCAATATGCGCATCAACAACCCCGCACTGACCGCACAGGTATTGGTATGCGTAGCACGTGCTTCGATGAAGCAGCAGCCGGGATGCTACACCATGGTGGAAGTTCCGGTTATCGATCTGCTCCCGGGCGACCGTGAAGAATGGATCGGCCACCTGGTATAAAAAAGCCAAGTGTCTGATACAAACTATTTCCAAAGACAAGGAAAGGACGACCGCAGATTCTCTTTTTAATTATCACCGATAATCGAAAAGATAAAAATCTGCGGTCATCTTTTATTAGATAAACACTCCGGCTTACACACAATGAAGAACAAACGGTACTCACGCGGCGAAGAGCTGTCCAATACTTTAAGCCATGGCGCAGGCATCCTGCTGGGCATCACCGCAGGATATTTTCTTTTGGAAAAGGCGCTCGCCAACCCTCACCCCTATTGGGCAACAGGCTGTGTACTGGCTTATCTGGTGGGGATGCTGGCATCGTACATCAGTTCGACCTGGTATCACGGCTCCAGGCCCGGCAAGCAGAAAGAACTTCTGCGCAAATTTGACCACGGCGCCATTTACCTGCACATAGCAGGGACTTACACTCCGTTCACCCTGTTAGTGCTACGCCATGCCGGCGGATGGGGCTGGGGAATCTTCACTTTTGTATGGCTGTCGGCTATTGTAGGATTCATATTAGCCTTCAAAAAACTGAAAGAACACAGCAATCTCGAGACGATCTGTTTTGTAGGGATGGGCTCTGCCATCCTGGTGGCCCTCAAACCACTAATGGACTGCCTGTCCGCCATCGGAGCCTCTCCCGCCTTCTGGTGGCTTCTCGGAGGAGGAGCTTCATATATCATGGGAGCCGTGTTTTACTCGTTGCGAAAACCTTATATGCACGCCGTTTTCCATCTGTTTTGTCTAGGCGGAAGCATAGGCCATATCATAGCCATCTGGTTGATTCTTTAGCAAACCCGATTCGCTTTTTCTCTCCAAAAGTTTCCCGTTTTGGAAAACTTTCTGTATCAGGAAGAAAGAAAAGTTCTCCAAAAATTCTTGTTAAAACAAGAACAACTTATTGCTTTAACTGTTACCTTTGTAGCAGATTTCAGTACTAAAAAGAGGTTTAGTCATAAGGGAACGCTGTGCAAATCGGCGACAGTACCCGCTGCTGTAATTCTCTGAGAAT